>Ga0315553_10000459_pt1 | contig 36321 bp, 30 predicted proteins | sample SalMarSW160140MG_FD_203099 | JGI IMG/M metagenome (GOLD analysis project Ga0315553, IMG submission 203099) | Salt marsh sediment microbial communities from the Plum Island Ecosystem LTER, Massachusetts, United States - Salt Marsh Sediment SW1601-40 ... | reverse complement strand
GGGCAAGTAAGATGCGCGTCTTAGTTACCGGCGGAGCCGGCTACATAGGTTCGGTGCTGGTGCCAGCCCTTCTAGAGCGAGGCTATGAGGTCCGCGTGGTGGATACCGCCCTGTTCGGCACAGACCATCTCCCCGATGCCGCCGAAATCGTCGTGGGCGACATCCTGACGTTCGATGACCGGTGGCTGGATGGCGTGGATGCGATTATCCACCTGGCAGGCATATCGAACGACCCCATGGCCGAACTCAGCCCCAGTATTAACTACTTGGTGAACTCTGCCGGTACCGCCATCGTGGCCCAGAAAGCCAAGAAAGCTGGCATCAGCCGCTTCGTCTTCGCCTCCACCTGCTCCGTCTACGGCTCCACCAACGGCGACGAGCTGAATGAAGAACATGTCGCCTCGCCCTGCTTCCCTTACGCCATCTCCAAGCTGATGGGCGAGCGAGCCCTCTTCTGCCTCGCCGACGATGGGTTTCGCCCCATCATCTTCCGCAAAGGCACCGTAGGCGGCTGGAGCCCCCGCATGCGCTACGACTTGGTGGCCAACACTATGGTGAAGACGGCCCTGACCCAGAGAAGGATCGTGGTCCATAATCCCGCCCTCTGGCGGCCCCTCATCGACATCAAGGATGTGGCCTCCGCCTACGTGCGGGCCCTGGACGCCCATCCTTCCCTGACAGGCGTGTTCAACATAGCCTACGACAACTTCACCATCGGCCGCCTGGCCGACGAGGTGGCAGCCACACTGAGAGTCTACGCTGTCAACGTTCCCATCGAGATTCTGCGGCGGCAAGACCTCCGAAACTACCGCGTGTCCACTCAGAAGGCCCACGATGTCCTGGACTTCCGGGCCACCGTTTCTATGGAACAGAGCATCGAGCTCATGGTTCGCCATGCTGTGGAGGGTGATGCCATCGACTTCGATAACCCCATCTACACGAACGTGGAGTGGATGAAGCTGAAGATGGCTGAGGGCCGGATGGCCAGCGCCGTCGCCTAATCGGGAGGTGAGAGTCCCTTGCGTATATTGCTTACCGGTGCCGGCGGCCAGCTGGCCACCGACCTAGCCAAAACCCTCTCTCAGGAGGAGCTGACACCCCTCAGCCACGCCCAGCTCGACATCGTCGACACCGCCCAGGTGAAAGCGGCTGTGAATGCGATGCAACCAGATGTAGTGATCAATACCGCCGCCTTCCACCGTGTCGACGACTGCGAGGCAGACGCGGGACGAGCCATCGCAGTCAACGCCCATGGCGCGCGAAACCTGGCCCTGGCATGCCAGCAAACAGGTGCCGCCCTTCTCCACCTGAGCACGGACTACGTCTTTGGTGGCAACAAGGCTCAGCCCTACTCCGAGAAAGACCTACCCCGACCGCTCAACATCTACGGCGTCTCCAAGCTGCTCGGCGAGGTCATGATCCACCACATCCTGCCTCGCTCCTACATCGTTCGCTGCTCGGGCCTCTTCGGAGTGGCGGGCGCCTCCGGCAAGGGGGGGAATTTCGTACGGACGATGCTGCGGCTGGCCCGCGAAGGACGCTCCATCCAGGTGGTGAATGACCAGCGCTTCAGCCCCACCTCTACCGCAGACCTGGCCAGCAAGATAGCCTGGCTCATCACAACCGCCGACTATGGCACCTGGCATATAACCAACGCCGGCGAGGCCTCTTGGTACGACCTTGCAGCCAAGACCTTCCAGTTGGCCAACCTGCGACCGGACTTGTCCCCGACAACCACCGCCGCGTTTGGCGCCAGAGCGCGGCGGCCGTCCTACTCGGTCCTCGACCACGGCAGGCTCCGCGCACTCGGCGTCGATGACCTTCCTCCCTGGGAAGACGCCTTGAGCCGCTACCTGAATCAGATAGAGGTGATGTCACCCCTGTAGGACCAACTCCCCTCAGCAATCGCAACCATGAGAGAGGCAGGATGCCTCCCTTTATGTCACGTCCGTCCGCCACCTCCTCAACTGTGCGGCCACATTCCCTCACCTGAGCTAGCCTCTGCCTCTCTTACCCCTCAGGATCCCCTATAAAAACGCCCCACAAGCCACAAACGTTGAAGACATAACGAAACGTTCACGTACCCTCGGACGTCTTTATGTAGAGAGGCACAGCAAGCGCCCCTCGTGCGCCCGTTCGTGCTCTCTGGATCGCCACGATGGTAAATACTTTGCCGAAGGCAACCATCATCGCCCTGGTGGCCTGCGCCGTCTTCTCGGCGATAGGCTGGCAGCATGGCGCTGCCAGCCCGCTGGCTGTTATCGACTTGGATTCCTACGACCCGAGCTCCCACATCTTCGGTGTCCAGGTCGCCGACAAGATGGGCCAGTCTCTGGCCGCCGCTGATTTCAACAACGACGGCGCAGACGACATCCTCATCAGTGCAGACGAGGCCGACGGCCCTAGCGACGGACGGGTTGCGGCCGGCGAGGCCTACATCATCTTCGGCTCGCCCACGCTGGCTGAGAACATCGACCTGGCCACCAGCGCGGCGGACGTGACTATCTACGGTGCAGAAGCCAACGACCACCTGGCCGAGGACGTGCTGGCCACAGGCGACTTCAACGGCGATGAGTTCGCCGACGCGCTGATCGCCGCCCGCCACGCCGACGGTCCCGGCAACAGTAGGACGGACGCCGGCGAGGTCTACGTTGTCTTCGGCTCCGCCGGCATGAGCGGCTCCGTCGACATCGCCTCCGCTCAGCAGGACGTCACCATCTACGGCGCCGACGCCGGTGACCTCCTGGCCGTCTCCGCCACCGCCGGCGACGTGAACGGCGACGGCAACGATGATATCCTTCTGGGCATACGGGACGGCGATGGGCCAGCCAACGCCCGAAGCAACGCGGGCGAGGCTTACGTGATCTTCGGTTCGCCTACCCTCAGCGGCGCCATCGATCTCGCCGCCGGCGAGGCGGACGTGATCATCTACGGCACACGCGCCAGCGACCACCTAGGCTTATCGCTGGCCAGCGGCGATTTCAGCGGAGACGGCACCGCTGACATCCTCGTGACCGCCCCCTGGGCCTACGGACCGGGAGATCCACCCCGCCTCGCGGGCGAGACCTACGTCATCTTTGGCTCCCCTGACCTTTCCGGAACCATCGACATCGCCTCCTCCCAGCAGGATTTCACCATCTACGGCGTGGACATCCAGGATGAACTCGGCAATGCAGCCGCCGGCGACCTGAACGGCGACGGCGTCGATGACATCGTGTTGGTGGCATTCCGCGGTGACGGGCCGCTCAACGCCCGCCCCACAGCCGGTGACGCCTACGCCCTATTCGGCCCCATTGCCCAGGGCGGAGTCGTGGACCTCGCCTTATCCGAACATGACCTGACGATATACGGCGCCGACAGCGACGACAAGCTTGCTCAGTACGTCTACTTCCTCACCATAGGCGACTTCAACGGCGATGGCCTCGATGACATCCTGCTTGGCACCGCCGCGGCCGATGGCCCCGAAAACAGCCGCAACCTGTCCGGCGAGTCTTATGTCATCTTCGGCCTGCCCGCTCTAGGGGGAACGATTGATCTTGCCTCGGCCGAGGAGATCGTCACTATCTACGGCGCCGCCGACGGCGATAAGGCTGCCTCAGTAGCTGCAGGCGATGTCTACGATAACGGATTCGACGAAGTCATCGTGGCGGCACCCTACGCCGACGGAGTAAGCAATACCAGGCCTGCCTGCGGCGAGGCCTACGTGATCTCGCTGGGCGACAGCGACAGCGACACTGATAACTTCCTTGATGTGGTCGAGCTGTACCTGGGCACCGACCCCCTCGACAACTGCCCCGACGACCCCAGCGACGATGCCTGGCCCCTGGACATCGACATGAGCTGCGACCTCTCTATCACGGGCGATGTCTTCTACTACCGTGGGCGCATTGGGACCACGCCGGGCGACCCCGAGTGGTGGCAGCGCCTTGACTTCGACATGAGCAGCGACATCAGCATCACTGGCGACGTATTCATGTATAGGGGGATGATTGGAGAGAGCTGTACGTAGCGTGTTGCCCCTGCCAGCCCTCAAGACTGTGGGCAGTGCGGGACCGCCAGCTCTGAGCAGGGAGGTTTGCCATGCGTAACCGAGAGGGAAAGGGACTTGCGCTCCTGCCTCTGCGGAGTGTGCTTGCCCTAGGTCTGATAGCCCTCGTCTGGGCTCTAGGAGCAGGCTTGTCTCAGACGGAGCAGAATGCTCCCCCCAGCTCCGCCTACACAGACAAGTGGGACAACACATGGAACGGAGCCTCTAATGAGGATGTTGTCTCCAATGATATCGCTTTGGACTGTGGCGAAAACAATCTAGGAATGGCAAACCCCGCCGCTGTCTACTGTCGCGAGCTAGGGTATGAACACAGAATAGTTGACACAGATGAAGGACAGTCCGGAGTGTGCATTTTCCCCGATGGCAGCGAATGCGATGAGTGGCAATTCCTGCAGGGCAAGTGCGGCCAAACCCATTCCTATTGTGCAAGACAAGGCTATGACTCAGTAACGAAGACCGACGGCAAGGACCCCTTCTCAAGAGAGTACGTTGTTTGCGTTCGTGGCCATGAAACGATTGGTGCTGCCACGGAATTGATGAGCTTGAGCCAAGAGGCTACCAGAGGAAGCTTCCCCGTAGCAGAAGGCTCCAGTAGTCCAGAACAAGGGGTCTCAGCGGTAGGCGCACCCTCCTCCTTCGACTGGAGGAACTATGATGGCGGGGACTGGATGACCCCTGTGAAGAACCAAGGGTCGTGCGGCTCTTGCTGGGCATTTTCGGCTGTCGGTGTAGTCGAAGCGATATACAACATCGCTTCAAATGACCCTGACCTCGACCTGAACCTGGCGGAAGACTATCTGGTGTCCGATTGCCTAACGGGTAATAGTTGCTGTGGCGGTTGGATGGCGGCGGCCTTCGACTTCATCTGGGATGACGGAATCCCAGATGAGGCCTGTCTTCCCTACGTTGATCTGTCTGGTTGCACGTGCGGTGGTGGTACCTGCGACACGAACTGCACATACAGAGGCTCAGGTATTTGCAGCGATGCAACCTGCTCCGACAGATGCTCAGACTGGCAAGACAGAGTGCTGACGATAGATTCCACGGGTGGCGTTTCACCCAGCCAAGTGAAGCAAACCGTTGTTGACACGGGACCTCTTTCAGTTGCCATGGGTATCGGCTCCAGCTTTGGTGGCTATTGGGACGGGGACATCTACAGATGCACAAATGATTCCGGCGTCAATCATGGCGTAGTCGTTGCTGGCTACAACGACGCCGGCGGCTACTGGATCGTCAGGAACAGCTGGGGTTCTGGTTGGAACGGCGATGGCTACTTCAAGGTCGGCTATGGAGAATGCGCCATTGAGTATTATGTCTCCTATGCCGATGTCGACATCGACGACGACAGCGACGGCGACACCGTTCCCGACACCATTGACAACTGCCCCTCAGACTACAACCCCGCCCAGGCCGACACCGACGGCGATAGCACAGGTGACGCCTGCGACAACTGTCCCTCCGACTACAACCCTGACCAAACCGACACCGACAGCGACGGCATGGGCGATGCGTGCGACGATGACGACGACGATGACGCGTTCGACGACAGCGTAGAATCCTACGTCGGCACCGACCCCCTGGACGACTGCCCCGACGGTCCGAGCGACGATGCGTGGCCGCTGGACAGCGACATGAGCGGCGATCTCTCTATCACGGGCGATGTCTTCTACTACCGTGGGCGACTCGGGGCCACCCCGGGCGACCCCGAGTGGTGGCAGCGCCTTGACCTTGACATGAGCGGCGACATCAGCATAACTGGCGACGTGTTCATGTACAGGGACATGATCGGCCAGAGTTGTCCGTAGAGGCCACAGCGCTAGCCTAACGTCCACTCCTGGCGCTCCTGCTCCTGGGTAGCGCCATCGCGTGGCTCGTTGGGATGTTCTAAAGGGGGAAACCCAGCGCTAGTGGGTTAGCGCTTTATCTGCCTGCCGCAGCCGCTCGCACAGGGTGACCAGCAGCTTCTCCTGGAGACCGGGCACGCTGTCCCGCAGCAACCGGAAATCCCGCCGACGAATCACCAGCAGGGTCATCGGCGTCTCAGCGATGACCGTCGCGCTGCGGGGCCCTCCGTCGATGAGCGACAATTCTCCCACGAAATCGCCAGCCCCAAGTTGAGCGATCGCCTTGCCACCACTCTCCACCCGCGCCTTACCCTCGACTATCACAAACGCTTCCAGTCCATGCTGACCTCGCTTGGTCAAGATCGCCCCTGGGCGGGCCCGGTGGGAGTCGGTGTACTTGGCAACGGCACCGAGGTGGCGCTGGCTAAGGCTCCGAAACAGCGGTACGTTTCGCAGTAACTCCATCTTATACGAGCGGCCAAAAGCAGGTATCGCCACAGGTACGCACCTCACACAAGAAGACTACGACGAGTCTACAGGCGCTCCCTCGGTGTGTCAACATCCGCCAGTCGTGCCTCCCCCTCAGCCCGCGGACGTGTCATGAATCACTGTCCCCGTCCTTGCCCCCAACGCGCCCCCTATTTCCCAGGCGGGCTCAGCACCAGACGGAAACCGTCCTCAACATCCGTCACTGTTACAGAGTATCCCCTGCTCTTAGCCAGCCGCGATACGTTCTCCTTGGAAACCGCGCTCTCCACAAGCACGCCTAGAGGTTCCGTCGGATTCTCCTCCATGGCCTTCTTGGTTCTGGCTACCGGGACAGGGCAGGAAAATCCCCGTACATCGACCTCGATCATTGTTGCCCTCCTGGCGCATAACATACCCCGCTCCATTGGCAGAGGTACTCCTTGAACACTGCCTGAAACTGACCGATGATCTGCCGCACCCTGGTGGCTGGAGTAGCCTGGGCGAACTTCCCCGCCATGCGATTCGACCGGGCGGCAATTATGGCCGCTTCATGCGGCTCCAGCCCAGCATAGACGAAAGCAGATACAAGACCGGTAATGGTGTCCCCCGTCCCTCCAACCGCCTCCAGTGCAGGCACGTTGGGCTCATCCACGCTAGCCACAATGCCCCCACCGTCTACCACATGATCGGTTGATCCCTTGACCAGCAGGAGCCTAGCTGCGTTCTTATGCTCATAAGCGTCAGCGACAAGCTCTGGAGTCCGGCTCGTGTCAGCGTCGAAGAGATGCCTGGCGACATAGGCAGGATGGGTGGCATCCGGATCAGCCAGAAACGCCATCTCACTGGCATCCGGCGTGAAGATGTCGAAATGAGGGGCCAGCCCAGCTGCCTTGGCGGCATACATCGAGCCCGCGTCGGCGATCATGGCCACCCTGTGAGAGCATCTCTGGATAGATTCGCACAGCCTCCTCGTCAGGGCCATAATGGGAAGGCAATAGTGCAGTGCCATCACCTCCGGAGAAACATCACCCACCTTCTGGATGAGGTATTCGTAGATCTCTCGAGTACCCTTGCCCTGCCCAGTATCTCCTGCGACCAGAACTTGGGGAGCTTCCAGCTTCAAGTACTCGGTGGCAGCCAGCGCAGCGCTGATCATAGCCCCGGTGCCCTGGGCACAGGGGATCCGGCGGCCGTCGACAACCAGGTCTTCCCCTTCGGCTGCGACGCGTCCTATGGTTAGGGGAAAGTCCCTTATGGGCACAGTCCCTGCAATTAGCATCATCGTTGCTCCCCTCCCTGCCAGAGAACCAGGCATTCTTCAAGGGCCCGGTCCAGCATCAGAGCACACAGCGTGAAACCAATATCCCTGGGCCGCGGGGCTTCGCTAAGCTTCCTGTCGATCAGCTCAGAGTGCAGGTAGGGAATATCAGGGCAGCCTCCACCTGAAACGTTGACAATGACGCCACTCGCCCTGTCAAAGGAGAGCTTCATGTTGCCCGCTTTCACCATCACCTGGTCGCCGAAATCCGTCGCCTTGACGATCTCCAGGAGCTGTGACGTGCCTACCCTAAGCGGAACGACGCTGACATATGCAGCATCCTCTTCCTTGAGCGCCCGCTCGACGCCAGGCTGTTCCACCAAGTTTACCTCCAGCGCCAGGTCACAGCCTTTGCGCAACTCCGGCGGTGGAGCAACCAGCTTGACAGCGTAGTCTGCCTTTCTGAGCACCTTCTCTGCCGCCATTGCATCCTGTACATCCTCGAAAAGCACCAGCCCTCCGCCCTCGAAGGAAGGCTTCTTTCGTCTCAGAAACGCCATGATCATCTACCCCCTAGGCCTCGTCTGCAGCGGCGACTTTCACCCTGGGAAGAACTCTCCTCCACCAGGCTGCCAGCCACGCCTTATCCATTGCCCCGAAGCCGATCGCTACTGCCACCACCAGACCGATAACGACCGCCTCCGGCCCGTACGGGCTGACGCCGGCGGGCGAGCTGGCAAGGTTGAAGTTGTGAGCGAAGCCAGCCCCAGTGATCATGCCGAGCACGAACACGGCCGCGTCGCCGTCACCCTCACCGGCTAGGAACAGCTGCCTGCCCGGGCAACCCCCCGCAAGCGCGAAGCACAGCCCGGCAAGCGCCATGCCCAAGAAGTTCCACAAATGGTTGTCGTGGGCCACCGGCTGGCCGGCAAAGCCAAGCTTCAGCAGGCCCTCATCGGTGAACCCCGTGATCACAGCATTGGTGACCACTGCCGCCGCCAGAAGGGCGAGGACTCCACTCAGCAGGTGGGTATCCCTGACAAGAACGACGTCGCGGAAGGCACCCATCGTGCAGAAGCGAGTACGCTGCGCCAGCACACCCACCGCCATTCCCACTACCAGCGACACCCAGATCGCAGGATGCAACGCGCCCGGCCCGCTGATGCTTTCGAAGATGGGGCCAATGGGATTGCCGTCGGCGTCGCGCCCGAGCTCAGGCGTGAAGATGGCCAGCAGCAGCAGGCCGATCACGGCCGCCGGCAGTACCAAGCCGATGATCAAGGCAGCACGGTTAGAGCGACCCAGGTTGTAACCGCCGCGGATGAAGATCGCCCCCAGGGTTACGCCGGCCACCAGCCCCGACAGGCCCAGAATGGCGTTCAGGTCACCGCCCGCCAGCCGGAGCAGGGCACGCCAGGGGCAGCCCAGGAACACCAGTGCCCCGATCATGGCAAAGACGCCCAGGGCAAAGCGGATGATCGGCGCCGAACCAGCGCGTGCCCTGAACTCCCGGAACAGCAGCGCCGCCAAGAACGCCCCCAGCACGAAACCGATTATCTCCGGACGAATGTACTGGACGACACCGGCCCTGTGCATCCCGAGCGCTCCGGCGATGTCGCGCTCAAAGCAGGCGACACAGATACCCATGTTCTTAGGGTTGCCCCAATACACCAGCAAGGACGCGAGTACTCCGATGACAGCTCCCGCAAAGATGATCCCCCAGCGCGAGGCGAAAAAGCTGTTGAGTCTGGACATATACTCGCTCACTCCGATTCCTCCTTTCAGGGATAGCAGGTAAGTGGACGCCATCATCCGCCGGTGGGGATGCGTGTGTCCGATGCCCACGCCAAGCATAGGATGCGCCCACTAGCGTGGCGCTGGCGGGGTTTCGAGCGAGCCTCAAGTCGTCGCTCTAATGCGGCTCGCTCAACTCTGGAGAGGTTGCGTGTTTGGAGACGAGGCGACAGCTAGGCCACGACGGGAAGAGAGGCTACTCGAGCAAATGACTGACGCAGCACCTGCGTCAGGCCCCCCGGGCGCTCAGCGCCGCCTCAGACGAAGCGTTGTCGCGGGACCATCGTCATCGCTCTCACCTCCTTCCCTCCTGGCCAAAGCTAGTCGTTCAAATGCGAGATTTTGTCACGAAAATCATCCCCGCTGCGGACGCTTAGGTCAAGCGCGTCACAAGGAGGAGCCAACCTCCCGCAGCAATCTCATCGCCTCCTGAAGGTCGGCCTGCGTGTTGATGTTGAAGAAGCTGAGGTGACGCGGGTCAATGCGGTCGATCGTTCCCTCGTCCACATAGCGCACCCTCACCGCATCGAACAACGGAGCGATCTTCAGGTCGCCCGCCCGCACCATCCGTTCCATAGGCGCGAGGCAGGCCTTGGAGTAGAGCGCGTGAAGGGGCTCGGGCTGCCCCCCCAGGAGCGGAACCACCGCGTCGACGTTGCTGTTTTCCCCCATCAGGTGACGGAGCAGTTCACCGTTCAAGAACGGCATGTCGCACGCCACCACCAGGCTCCACGGCTCGGTCGAAGCGTCAAGTCCGGTGAAGATGCCCCCAAGCGACCCCTTGCCGGGGTAGCGGTCGCTCACCACCCGCACCGAAGGCGGCAGGCGAAAGGCCGCCGCCTGCTCGGGCTGCGCTACCACCACCAGCACCTCGGTTGTCAGAGGCACAAGGCTATCTATCACCCGCTCGATAAGCGTCCTGCCCCCGATGCGCTCCAGCGCCTTGTCCTTTCCCAGGCGCTGGCTGACCCCGCCGGCCATGATGACGCCGCTTACCCTAATCGACTTGCCCATGATGCTACCGATTATACCGCCTCACGACCCTCCTCGCCGCCAAGCCCTCTTCTTCTCTTGCCAACCCTCGTAGCTGCGAGTAGGATCGAGGCATCAATGGAGCGGAGCTCTAAGCACTTTCTCCGAGGAGAACCGATGATGGCCAGCGAAAAGAGACGCGAGAGCGACCTTGCCTTCAGGTTCATGGCGTTGGGCTACAAGCTCCGAGACCTGCTCCAGAACCCGCGACGGAGCCTGGAGAAGGCTCGGCTGAGAAGAGGGATGTCCGTGGTCGACTACGGCTGTGGACCGGGTAGCTTCACGATAGCGGCGGCAGAGCTGGTAGGACACGAGGGCAAAGTGTTTGCCGTGGACATTCATCCACTCGCTATCAGTGCTGTGAAACAGAAGTCCTCACGGAAGGGTCTGCAAAACGTGGAAACGATCCTGGTCAAGGGATATGACACCGGGATTGAAGCCTCGAGCGTAGATCGGGTCTTGCTCATCGACACAATTCACGCGATAGATGACCCCGATGCACTGTTCCGAGAAATCCATCGGATGCTCAAGCCGGACGGTCTCCTCTTCATGGAGAAAGGCCACATGGCCATGCCCGAGCAGAAGAGCCTTGTGGAGAAGACCGGCCTTTTCAAGATAACCGAGTCCGAAGGCCTGATGATCCTGGCCGCCCCCCAGTCATAGTCCTAGCGCTTTGTGAAGGTAACGGGAGGGACTGAGAATGGGTAGAGCAGCAGCGCTCGCAGGCGTGATCATCGTCGCTCTCATGCTGGCGGGAACGATACCGCTAGAGATCGATGATGCCTGGTTGTGGTCCTTGCTCGCTCTCTTCCTGGTGGCTACGGTAGCGCCTGGCCGAACTCCACCGGTCCGCCGCACGAGAACAGATTAAAAACCCGCAGCCTCTCTACCGTTACCCTGCTCCATACCCGGCTTCGAGCGCTGCCACGTCCATCGCCGCGGTCAGGACGCGTTCAGCCGCCAGCAATCGTTCTCCGGCAACCTGGCGTAGGTCGATCGTCTTGAGGTAACGGCGGCACTGCTTGCAGACGTTGAGACGATACACCTGGTCGTCGCTGAGGTAATAGGCCAGTTGGCTCGGATCTTCGTTGCCGCAGAACGGACAGCCCACTCGCTGGAACGTCCACTCACTGTCGCAGCGCGAGCAGAGGAGTCGCCGTCGTCCGCTCCCTCGTTCCAGAGCGGCCACATCCGGCTCGCCGCCGCAGATCGGGCAGCGGCTACGATACCACACGCTGTCGTCGACCCCGGGGGCAAGCGCCTGCGCCTGGGCTCGCAAGAAGGGACGCAGAGCGTTGATGAAAATGAAGGTGAGGAGGTAGCCGTCGAGCCCTGATTCCTCCCCCTCGCGGACACGACCTTCGCGCAGATACTCCACGGCGAGGTCCCCGATCTGGTCTCGTCTCCCGTCCAGCCAGCCACGAATCCCTGCCAGGGCCTCGGCCAACTCCGGCCTGCGCTCGGCCACGACGCGGCCTATCTGGTCAAAGAGCCCAGCCAGAGCCTGGCCGTCCGCCGCGAGATGCTCCGGCGCAAGTAGAGGATACCCTTGCTGAAGCCGAGCGCCGGCCTCCTCGCCACTCAGAGCCGGGCGACCCGGCGGGACCTGAGCGTGGGATTGAGCCTCAAGCAGTTCGCAGTGCAGCTCGATGGTATCAGCTAACCCAGCCCGCTTGTCAGACTGGCTGCGTAGCTCTTGCAGGATCTCGGCGTAACCAACCACTACAGCCCCCCACAGCCCAGTTTACCACTTTCCCCGCGTCTTCCAATCGCTGTCAGTAGCGTGATACGCCTACTCCGCAGCCGAACCAGCGGCCTGCTCTGTAAACAGGGGCAGATAGCGCGCCGCCAAGCCAAAGGCAGCGACGCCTGCAGAGATGATGCCGATGGTTACAGCGAATTCCAGCGGGTGCGGCACATACGAGGCGGCGAACTCCGGCCGGCCAATGGCGATCAGGCCCACCGCAAACCGACTGAGGATCACACCGCTGATGACCAGCAGCGCACTGAACAACAGCCCGGCGCTGCTTCGCCTTACAGCCGGCAGCGAGAACAGCACCAGGGGTAGGAACACGAAGCCCAAGATCTCCAGCCACCACAGACCGCTCTCCAGGTTCCATTCTGTCAGCAGGCTCAACTCCCCCGAGCCAGCGAGATCCCCGATCTTGACCGCGATGTAGGCAGCCAAGATAAACGGTATCACCCTCGCCAGACCACCGAGGAGGTCTAGCTCCAGCCCTCGCCGGAACACCCTCGAACTGATGGTGGATTCCAGGATCACCATAGCCGGGCCCACCGCTATCGCCGTTAACCAGAACATCAGCGGTAACAATGGCGTGTACCATATCTTATTTAGCTGGTCGGGCAGGATGGTATACAGCGAACCCAAAGAGGACTGATGGAGGGTGGACAGCGTTGCCCCCGCGATAGCAAGTGGGATGATGAGGGCATGGATGAGCCGCCGCGGCGCCTCCAGTCCAAAACGCTCGAACACCAGCGGGCTGAACTCCAGCGCCAGCACGAAGGTGTACAGCATTACGCACCACCCTACCTCGAACATGACCGAGTGGTGGTTCCAGAAGATTATGAGATACCAGATGCGTTCCGGACGGCCCAGGTCAACCAGAAGGGCCAGGATCACCAGAACGTAGCCCAGGAAGCCAGTGAGAATGGCCGGCCGAAGCAGGGGACGGTACCGCTCCCCACCAAAAAGATAGACGACCGACGCCGTGGTGAAAGCCCCAGACGCCAACGCCACGCCGCACAGCAGGTCGAAGCTGATCCACAGCCCCCAGCCATAGTTGTCGTTCAGGTTGCTGATGGCCCCCAGGCCGCTTACGTAGCGGATCATCGCCACCACGACCCCAAGGACGATCAGGCATCCCAGCACGACCCAGGCGGGCGAAATGGAAGGACGGCGGAGTGCGTTTCCTCCAATCATGATAATGCCTCCCTATCTCCTTACCTACCTGATCCCCCGTTCTTGCCCATCATCTCCTGTCGGCGTTTCACCACCCAGTAGATGCCGCCCAAACTGGCCAGCACACCGACCAGAACGGCAGGCGTGGCTTTCGTCATGATGTGCTCGGTCTTCTCCTGGATTGGCGCCGGCCCGAGCTGCGGCAGACCCAGCTTCTCGAAGGGAACGGGGGAAATGTACAGCAGAGAGGTGCCTCCCGCCTCATCCTTGCCGTAGACTCTCTTATCCGGGTATCTCTCCGGGTGCTCCTGAATCCTGGCCTCCGCCACAGCGATCATCTCGTCGCGCTCGCCGTACATGAGCGCCCCGCTCGGACAGGTGTGCACGCAGGCCGGCTCCATCCCCGCGCTCAGCCGATCGATGCAGAAGGTGCACTTCTTGATCTCCGGCCCCTCGAACAGGCCCTGATCCCACTGGAAGGTCGGGACCTCGAAAGGACACGCCAACATGCAGTAGCGACAACCGATGCAGCGATCGTTGTGATAGAGCACTGGGCCCTCATCCGTCTTGTAGAGCGCTCCCACCGGACACGCCGATACGCAGGCCGGGTGCACACAATGCATGCAAGCGTAGCGGCGAAAGACCCAGTTCAACCCACCGTCGTCGTTCTCGACCTCCCTGAACTGCATGACGAGCCACGTGTCCGCCGAGACGCGCGGTGGGTTCTGGTAGCTGCCGGTGTTGTGGGTGACCTCCGCCGGTAAGTCATTCCATTGCTTGCAGGCGACCTGACAACCACGGCAGCCGGTACACCTGAATGCGTCAAACAGTATCGCCTTGGCCATATCACTTACCATCCCTTTGCAGGAAAGACGCCAGAATCATCTCGTCCCTAGGCCTTTCTCACATCCACCAGGAATACTTTGTACTCTGGGATCATCGTGTTGCCATCGCCGACGTGGGCGGTCAGGTCGTTGGCGACATCGCCGGTGGCCAGCCCCTGCCACCCGTAGTGCCAGGGCATTCCCACCTGATGCACCTTCGTACCGTTGACCTGGAAGGGCTTCCAGCGCTTGGTAACCATTGCCACCATCTGAATCTGCCCCCGCGCCGATCTGACGATGACCTGCTCACCGTTCTTGATGTCTTTCTCCTGCGCCAGCTCTTCGCCGATCTCGAGGAACATGTCAGGCTGGCACTCGGCCAGCCACGGCAGGGTGCGGGACATGGCCCCGGCCTGCCACTGCTCGCACAATCGATAGGTGGAGCAGACGATCGGGAACTCGTCCGCTTTGCCCACGTTGTCGCCGATGTCCTCGCCGCGGGCGGTGTCCCACAGCTTGATCACCGGGTTGTTCTGCTGGCTAGAGACCGGGTTCTGCACCGGCGACTCCAGAGGCTCGTAGTGCTCGGGGAATGGCCCCTCATTGAGACTCGAGGGAGCGAACAGCCATCCCTTGCCGTCGCTCTTCATGATGAACGGGTCGGTGCCGGCCTGGGCGCCGAGGCCAGTCTTGGCGGGGTCGGCCTTGGCATCCGGCGCCTTGGTCTTCGAGAAGTCGGGCACATCGTAGCCCGTCCACTCACCGGCCTCCTCGTCCCACCAGATGACCTTCTTGTTCTCCGCCCAGGGCGTCCCATCCGGTCTCGCCGAGGCACGATTGTAGATGATGCGCCGGTTGGCCGGCCAGGTAAAGCCCCAGTAGGGGTAGAAGCCGTAGCCGCTGGGGTCCTTCTGTCCCCGCCGCTTCACCGCCGGCATGACAGCGCCGGTGCCGTCGTCAGCCTCAGCGAAATAGCCGGCGAAGAGCCAGTTGCCGCAGGCGATCGTCCCCGGATCGGCGGCGGAGGCGATAGTGCCGAAGCTGGAAAGGACCTCCCCCTTCTCCACCAGCACCTTGCCGCTGGCGTCCTTCACGTCCTCCACGGCATAGCCATTGACCTCACGAGCGACAAGCTCCACATCCGGCTCGTCCCCGTAGTCCCACACCAGGTTGAGGATGGGGGAATCCTTGGAGTCTGAAGAGGACGCGTAGACCTCCTTGAGGGCCTTCACCAATTGGGTGAGAATCCAGATGTCGTCCTTCGCCTCGCCGGGCCCCCCTGCTACCGCGGGCCGCCACTGGTTGCGGCGACCGCTCGTCACGATGCTCCCCGCCTTCTCCAGGGCGTCAGCCGCCGGCAGCAGGAACACCTCGGTATTGATGGCCTTGGGGTCAACATCGGGCCCTTTCCAGAACGAGGCCGTCTCGGTCTCGAACAGGTCCATGATCACCAGCCATTCCAGGTTCTCCATCGCCTTTCGCTCAAAGCGAGCGTTGGGCCCACCCACGGCTGGGTTCTGGCCCATGCAGACCATGCCCTCGATCTGGCCCGCGTACATCGCCTCGAAGAGAGTGATCCAGGAATAGTTCCCGCTCGTCTTGGGCACGTAGTCGTAGGCGTAGTCGTTGTCTTTCGTCGCCGCGTCGCCGAACCAGGCCCTCATCAGACTCGCGAAGAACTTCGGCCCATTGACCCAGTAGCTGGTCGTGTCGTAGCGCTGTTTGGAGTAAGCGGCGTAGTCAACATCCGTATCGCGTGGGCAACCGAGGTAGCCGGGAAGGATGTGGAACAAGAGGGCCATGTCGGTCGAACCCTGGACGTTGGACTCGCCCCGCAGGGCGTTGACGCCACCGCCTGGGATGCCGATGTTCCCCAGGAGGAGTTGGAGCATGGCCATGGACCGCACATTCTGAGTACCCACGGTGTGCTGCGTCTGCCCCATGGCGTACATGATCGTGCCGGACTTGTCCACAGCGCCGGTGGCACAGAAGAGTTCCGCCACCTGGAGGAAATCGTCTTTCGGCGTACCGCAGACCTGCTCCACCACCTCGGGCGTGAAGCGCGCGTAGTGCTTCTTCAGGTGGGCGAACACGCAATTGGGGTCGTCGAGGCTCGTGGCCTGCTTGATGACGGACACTTCCTTATCGACCGTCACCTCTTCGCCGGTGACAGGGTCCATCTCCGTGACTGTGACCGTCTGCTTCTCCGTCTGGTACTGCCAAGACGTCGTGTCATACGATCTCTTCTCGGCGTCATAGCCGGAGAAAAGACCATCGAGGTCAGCCGGCCCCTGGAAGTCCGATTGGACCAGAGTGAGGGCGTTAGTGTAGTACTTAACGTACTCCTCGTTGTAGAGCTTGTTCTCGATCGTGTAGTTCATCAGCCCGCCGAGGAACACGATGTCGGTGCCTGAACGCAGCCGGACGTACAGATCGGCGGTGGCGGCTGTGCGAGTGAAGCGCGGATCGACGACGATTAGTTTGGCGCCGTTCTTGTCCCGCGCCTCATTGACCCAGGACATGGACGCCGGATGGTTCTCAGCAGGGTTGGCACCAGGGACCAGGATACAGTCCGAGTTCTTGATGTCAGTCCAGTCATTGGTCATGGCACCGCGGCCATACGTGGGGCCGAGACCGGCCACCGTGGCCGAGTGTCATATGCGTGCCTGGTGCTCTAAATACACCACCCCCAGAGATCGCGCCAGCTTGGTGCTCAGGTAGCAGTCCTCGCTGTTGTTGGCAGCGCCACCGATCCAGGCCAGACCCTCAGTGCGATTGACGGTCACGTCCTTCCCACCGACCTCGATGGTGCTGACGAAGCTATCATCGCGCGTCTTCTTGATGCGCTTGGCGATCTCGGCCGTCGCCCAATCCCACGACTTCTCCTCCCACTGCTCTGAGCCTGGAGCGCGATACATCACCGTCTTCAGGCGCAGGGGGCTGTTGGAGAGCTGGGGAACGGAAATGGACTTCGGGTCGAGGGCGCCACGGTTGGTGATGTGATCCGGGTCGCCCTCGGCGTTAATGATATGTCCATTCTCATCGGTGGCGATGACCAGACCACAGCCGCAGGAGCAGTAGGGACAAATGGTATGCGCCTCGCCGATTGGCTTGTGGAGGGGAAAATCGCCGATTCCCTTCGCAGCAGCCGAGCCGGTCGGCAAGAGCAGGCCGGCGTTGGTCGCAGCACATAGTACGAGGAAATGTCTTCGGCTCAGTTTTATCATAAGGCTTGACCTCCTAGGCGGAAGCCCGAACATACGAACGCCTTACCAACCAGTGACGGCCACAAGGCTTCAGGTGTGCTAAGCCGGGGCTGACGCGGATGCGACACCAAATCCTCATTTTCAAGCATGATTGCTAGGCCCTCCGAATATCACACAGGAACGCCCGGAACTCGGGAATCATAGTATTGGAATCGCATACGCGCGGGGTTAGCGTATTACCGCTGTCCCCCTGGGACAATCCCACGTATCCCCAGTTCCAGGCAATTGCAGCCTGGTGAACCGTCTGACCGTTAATGCCTAGGGGCCGAAGCCGTTTGGTCACCACGGCGACGGCCCTCATCCTCCCACGAGCTGATTCTACGATCACCTCGCTACCGTTCTCGATACCTCTCTCAGCAGCCAGTTCCTCGCTCATCTCAACAAATGCGTCAGGCATGGCTTCCGCGAGCCACGGCAGATTTCTGGTGAATGAGCCGGTGTGGAGGTGTTCGACGAGGCGAAAGGTCGTAGCCATAATCGGGTACCTTGTCCCGTCACCGGCATCACCGTCCTCCCAGACCTTGAGAATGGGATCGCTCTGTTGAGATGATAGGGGATTGGCCACGGCGCTCTCCCACGGCTCATAATGCTCCGGTAGGGGGCCATCAGGCATTCCTGTAGAAAAGAGGCGACCGCGTCCTTCCCAGTTCATGACAAAGGGGTATATCGCTCCTGGCGCGGGACCGCCGTCGGGGGCGTCACCGGACCACTTCTCGGTAGCGGCGTCCCAGACTATGACAGGCTTCTGCGGGTTCCAGGGATTGCCGTCGAGGTCCATCGAGGCACGATTGTACCAGATGCGCCGGTTCGCTGGCCAAGCCCAAGCCCACTTGGGGAAGAGGCCAATACCCGTGCTATCCACGGCCTCGCGGCGGGCGGCCATGTTGCCCTCCTCGGTGTAGCTGCCGCAGAAGAGCCAGTTGCCGCAACTCGTGCTGCCGTCATCCTTCAGATCCCCCATGCCGGACAACAGCTTGCCGGTCGTCAGGTCATAGCCGTTGATCTCCTTGGCCACTTGGTGGGCGTCGGGTTGATCCCCGTAGTCCCAGGCCAAGTTGGTGATAGCTTCGGCACCTGGCCCGCCCTCCTCCTTATAGAGGTCTCTGAGCCTGAGCATGAGCTTGTTGATGATCCAGAGGTCATCTTTGGCCTCGCCGGGAGGCTCCGCCCCTTTGTATCGCCACTGCATCCAGCGGGCGCTGCTGGTGATGCTGCCCTCCTTCTCCAAAGGGCTGGCTGCGGGCAGGAGAAAGACCTCCGTATTGTTTTCCTGTGGGTCGACCCCAGGCCTCTTCCACACCGCAGCTGTCTCCGTCTCCCACGGGTCTATGACTACCATCCATTCCAGCTTGCTGAGGGTTTCTCGAGCGGAGGTGCTGTTTGGCCCGCTTACGGCGGGGTTGATTCCCCAGCAGATTAGACCCTTTATGACGCGGGAGTCCATTGCCTCGAACAGGGGAAGCCAGGAGTAGTTGCTGGAGGATCTCTTCGGCAAGTACTGATAGGCAAACTCGTTCTCCTCTGTCGCGTGATCCCCGTACCAGGCCTTCAGCAGGCTGACAATGTACTTCGGCGTGGCCGTCCAGGGGCTGGCCGTGTTCGGCATCTTCGACTTCGGTTTGGTGACTCCGGTCAGATATGCCTCCAGGGTTTGATACTGGGCGGTTGGCGGTGGCAGAGTCCCGGGCAGCCAGTGGAAGAGGCGACCCTGGAGAGAGCAGCCGAGGCCGTTCGCCGCCCCGGCGATGCCGTTGAGTCCGCCGCCGGAAACGCCGATATTGCCCAAAAGAAGCTGCAGAATGCCATAAGCTCGAACGTTCTGGGTGCCGTGGGTGTGCTCACAGGCCCCTGAAGACAAGACGATTGCCCCCGCCTTTTCGGGCGCTCCAGTAGCGGCGAAAGTCTGGCACACGTTCAGGTAGGTCTCCTTGGCGGTGCCTGTGATGCTGCAAACGGTATCAGGGTCGTACCGAGAGAAGTGCCTCTTTAGAAGCTGGAAGACGCAGTCGGGTTCCTCGAGGCTCTTGTCCATCTTTGGGATCCCTTCATCGTCTTCCTGGTACTGCCATGTGGACTTGTCGTAGCTCTTCTCCTCAGAGTCATAGCCGCTGAAAAGGCCCTCATTGAAGTCGAGGTCCGGGTTTATGAGGAAGGATGCGTTCGTATACTCCCTGACGTATTCCATGTTGTAGTTGTCAGGGCTACGCTCCATATCGTCGAGCACGTACTTGATCATCCCGCCGACAAAGGCGATATCAGTGCTTATTCTGAGCGGCGCATAGATGTCGGCCGTGGCCGCCGTACGAGTGAAGCGGGGGTCGACACAAATGAGCTTTGCCCCCCTTTCTTGAGCCCGCGCAGCCCAACCGAAAGCAATGGGAAAGGTCTCGGCGGGGTTGCTGCCGATCGCCATGATGCAGTCGCTGTTGCCGAGGTCGATCCAGTGATTGGTCATGGGTCCCCTGCCCAGTGTCTCCGAGTTGGCGGACACCGCCGAGGAGACGCAGATCCTGGCTTCATTCTCTATGTAAACCAGCCCCAGGGCCCGCTGAGCCTTGGACATCAGATAGCATTCCTCGCTATTTGGGAATACGCTGCCCACTGAAGCTACGGCCTCGGTGCGATTGACCAGATGGCCTTCCTCATCCTTCTCCAGCCAACCCGCATCGCGGGTTTCCTTGATCCTCCTGGCAACCTGATCGATAGCCCACTCCCAATCCTTCTCCTCCCAATCCGGGCTGCCCGGGGCACGGTAGAGCACCTTGGTCAGACGTCTCTCGTTGTTGGCGAGCTGATACAGCGAGGCCCCCTTACTGCAAAGGGAACCTTTGTTGATTGGGTGGTCCGGATCGCCCTCGATGTTCACGATCTTCCCGTTTTCCACTGCCATGAGGACGCCGCAGCCTACCCCGCAATAGGGACAGATTGTTGTTGTCTCCCCGATCTTCTTGTGCAGAGGGAAATCGCCGATTCCCTGCGCAGCAGCCGAGCCGGTCGGCAAGAGCAGACCAGCGTTGGTCGCAGCACAGAGTACGAGGAAATGTCTTCGGCTCAGTCTGGTCACAAAACTCGACCTCCTAGGCGGAAGCCCGAAAATTCGATGAGTCCCTGACGATTAGAAGATGATCCTGTCACTCTGCACCACCCAATCCATTAAGTCAACCCTTGTGGCGCTCTCCACGCCTTCTATAATGGCTGCAATATACGCCCTGCCTCCCGTCGGCCTCCGCTAGAACCTCTCTCTAACCACGATAGCCATATCCCCGATTCCCCTCACCTGGCTCATGCCCAGATGCAGGAAGCCCCACATAGTATGTGAATATTGGCACATGACATGTGAATGTTAGCACAAAGTCTATACTAGGGCAAATTCAAGGCGGTAACAGGATTGTTACAGTTAACTCCCTTTGCGCAGAAGTCGGGCCACGCCTGAATCCGCCTATCGACGCCCTTGCTAGCAGAGGTCATCTGCGCTAGCCTACAGCAGCAGAAACGTAACACGGCTGCACGCCCCGAGAAGGAGGCCCATAATGAACGAGACCGATGTCTGCTTCATGTCGGCGGCAGATCTCGTTGCATCCTACCAGGCGAAGACCCTCAGCCCTGTCGAAGTGACCCAGGCGGTGCTGGCCCGCATCGAGCGGCTCAACCCTGTGCTCAATGCCTTCGTGCTAGTGGACGGCGAAGGAGCCTTGGCCTCGGCGCGGGCCGCGGAGAAGGCCTACGCCTCAGCATCAGCGGCGTCATTGGCCGGCGTTCCCCTATCCATCAAGGACCTGACCGAGACGCGCGGCATGCGCACAACGAAGGGGTCGATAGTGCTCAAGGACTGGGTCCCAGACTTCGACGCTGTCGTTGTGGAGCGACTGCGCGACGCCGGCGCCTGCATCCTGGGCAAGACAAACGTCCCTGAGTTTGGCACGTCGTTCATCACAAACAACCCCTTATTCGGCCCCGCGCGCAATCCCTGGAACCCAGAGCGCACCACCGGCGGCTCCAGCGGCGGTGCCGCGGCGGCGGTGGCCGCCGGCCTCGGCCCCATCGGCCACGGTAATGACGCGGCCGGATCGATCCGCGTGCCAGCGAACTTCTGCGGGGTGTTCGGCATGAAGCCCACCATGGGCCGCATCCCCAACAGCACGAACACGGTTGGGATGCAGCTCTTTGCTCACGAGGGCCCGCTCACACGCACTGTAGGCGATGCGGCGCTCTTCCTGACCGTGTGCTCCGGGCCCGACCCCCACGACCCCTGGGCTATCGAGGATGAGCCGCCGGACTTCCTGGGCACGCTGGACGAACCCCTTCGCGACCTGAGAATCGCCTGGAGCAACAGCTTCGGCGGCATACCCACCGATCCTTCAGTCCTCGCAGCCTGCCAGGATGCGGCGGAGTGGCTGGCGAAGCAAATTAGCAAAGGCGGGCTAACCCAGGCCACGCCAGACCTGACCGGCTTCGCGGAGTCGTTTCTGCCTGTGTTCGCAACGGACGGATACCTGTCGAACATCGAACTGTTGCCAGACCGGCTCGACGACATCTGCGGGATGGTGCGCCAAGGCTTCGAGAGGGCGAAGCAGCTAAAGGCAACGGAATATGCCCTAGCCCTTGGCAAGGTCGCCCGCCTTCGCTACAATACCCGACGCTTCTTCGAGCAGTACGACCTGCTGCTGACGCCCGTAAGCTCGGAGCCCGCGTTCAGGATCGATGACCCAGCCTGGGACATGGAGCACGAGATACCGCCGCTGGAGATTCTCAAGTTCATGTTCACATCCCCGTCCGACATGACGGGCAATCCGGCAGCCTCCGTGCCGGTCGGGTTTACCCCCGACGGTCTGCCCGTCGGCCTCCACATCGTGGGCCGCTGGGGCGAGGACGATACGGTCCTGCGCGCCGCCCGTGAGCTGGAGCGCGAGAGGCCCTGGGCACAGCAGCGGCCGCCGGAGCAGGAGAGGCAGTAGGGGCTTAGGCGCAACAAGACGGGTCAGCCTCCGGTTGCCTCTCAGCGCGGCGAGGGAGGCGCCTTAGGAGCGGGCACGTGGCCAGCGTGAAGAGTGTGGGCACCGGAGACCAAACTGGGGCCCAATATGCTACTATTGCAGTCGGGCCGAGAAAGGAGGTTGCCGCAGATGAAGGTTAAATGGTTAGGACACGCTTGCTTTCTCCTCACCTCCGACAGCGGGCTCAGGATCATAACCGATCCTTACACCCCCGGCGTCTTCGGATTGGAGTACGCACCCCCGGCGGAGACGGCCGACATCGTCACAGTGAGCCACGACCACGCCGACCACAACAACGTGGCCGCTGTCAAAGGCAATCCTCAGGTCGTGCAGGGAGTCGGCAGCCACGAGGCCAAGGGCATCCGGTTCAAAGGCATCGCCACCGCCCACGACGAGACGTCTGGGAAAGAGCGGGGGCCGAATACGATCTACTGCTTCACCCTCGATGGCATCAACGTGTGCCACCTGGGCGACCTCGGCCACGACCTGTCGGATCAGACAGTGGCCGACATCGGCGATGTGGATGTGCTGCTGATCCCCGTGGGGGGCAACTTCACCATAGACGCCCCCATCGCCAACGGCATCTGCAAGAAGCTCGCACCGAAGGTCATCATCCCTATGCACTTCAAGAACGCCAGGTGCCCAACCTTCCCCGTTGCCGGGGTCGAGGACTTCGCCCAGGAGCGCCGGCAGGTCAAGACCATCCCCGACAGCGAGATAGAGCTCAAGAAGGAGCAACTCCCCCCCGGTGCCGAGACGATGATCCTGAAGCCTGCGCTCTAAGCGAGCACCTTGGTGGCCTCGGCCAGGTTCATGCGGTTGGAGTGCCAGATAGAGGGAATGGTTGACACCAGGGCAGCCACGATAATCACAACGGCGATCATCGCGTAGGTTGTCGTGCGCATGTGGAACCACATGGTGAAGAAGTCGGAACTCCAGGTGTGGATCAGGTAGGACGCCGCGACGGTTCCCAGAGCGAGGCCGGGCAGGATCGCCAGCAGGCTGAAGGTCAGGCCCTCCGCCGCTAGCATAAGAACAACCGATGGCCTGCCTGCTCCCAGCGTGCGCATGGTCGCTGTCTCCCGCTCCCGCTCCAGCACGTTGACCGTCATCGTGTTGAACACGATGGCGCCCGCCATCACCATACAGAACGATACGATGACGCCGCCCATCACGTTGAAGAGCGCCATCATCTCTCGCCAGTCGTCCCGGATCTCCTCCTTGATCTGCACCCCTTGAATCCCCGCCAAGCGATAGAGCGCCGCCTGCACTTCAGCGTTGGCGGAGGGAGAGGTCGTTTCCAGCCAGACGGCATTGAACCCGCTAGCTAGCCCGATCTCGTCCTTGGTCGCCAGTGACACGTAGCCCAACCCGCCGGAGAACTCCTTGCTGACGCCGCTCACCACCAGCGAGCTCGCTCCCGCCCCTGTTGTTATGTCGAGGCCATCGCCGACGCCGACATCCAGTTGGTCGGCAACCCCCGTGGTCAAGATGATTCCTCCCTCGCCCAGGGCTTCGCCCGCCGTTTCCCCGCCACCCAGGTCGAATCCGTGCAGCCGCGTGTCCTCCTCCACCGCTATTAGCTCCACGTTCGTCCTCTTCGAATCCACCCGCAGCTCCGCAGGCGTCAGATAGACGCGCTCAGCCTCGCGGACACCCTCCAGACCGTTGATCTCGGCCAATGTCTGGTCATCCTGCGCGCTCCAGAAGGCCGCCGCCACGTCCCACCTGTCCGTCTTCTCGAACTGACGGTCCATGACGAAGTCCATGCTATCGAACGAGGACAGGCCCACGACCAGCAAGACTCCCGCCAGCGCTATCGCACCCACCGTATAAAGGCTACGCACCGGCGCCCGCCAGATGTTTCGCACCGCCAGCCGCACCAGCAGCGGCGGCCGCCGTCCCAGACCGAACACCCGCTCGATGAAGGGCACCGAACCCTTGGCGAGCGCCACCTCCGGCGACGGACGCATCGCCGGAGCGGGCAGCATGCGGCTCGCCGTCCAGGCCGGCGCCGCCGCGGCCACCAACGCCACCGCCAGGCTCACGATCACGCTGACCACGATGGGCATAAGCTGAAACTCATGGCTGATGATGGGGATCGCGAGGGCGTCGGCGTACAGGCCCGTAAGAAGATAGCCCAGCCCGTAGCCCGCCGCGACTCCGACGCTGCCGCCCACTACCCCAATGACCACGGCGAACAGAAGATAGTGCACCACAATAGAACCTCTGCCGTAGCCAATGCCCCTAAACAGCCCGATGAGCGTTCTCTGCGCCCGCACCAGCCGGCTCATGGCGATGTAGATAGCGAATGCTGCGATGACCAGCACCAGGGCCGGCAGCAGAACGGCGAAATCGCGCGCGCCCTCGAGGTCAAGCTCGGTGGCAGCCTTGCTCGGCTGGTCCTCCTGCCGCACCGTCTGCTGGACACCGTACTGTTCCAGCAGTCCGCTTGCGGCGGCGATGGTCGCCTCGCGCTGGCCCCTGCTCTCCACCAGCACGTTGATCTCGTTGACCTGCCCCGGCATCCCGAACAGCTCCTGCAGATAAGCATTCGGTACGAAGAACACGCCGAAGCGGCGCGGGCTGGGCAGCAGGTCCTGCTTGCTCTCCGCCATCAGCAGGTATTCGGGGCTGGAGACCGTCCCGACAATAGTCAGCGGCTTCAGACCCTCAGGTGTGTAGACCTGAAGGGTGTCGCCGCTCTCGTACCCGTGGAAATCGGCGAACTTGTCCAGCGGCAGCACGACCGCCCTCTCGTCCGCCTGGAAGTAGCGCCCGGACTCGACGATGACGTCGTTGACCGCCGCCTGCCGATCCGCCGGAAGGCCGATGAGCCGCGCCTGCACCAGCCGATTCTCGTCCACCGGAAGGCCAGTATCCATCACCACCCGACCTTCCGCCGCCTCCACGTTCGCCAGTTGGCGCACCTCGTCGACCGCCGACTCCGGCGCCTGTGTGACCTCCACGCTGAAGTCGGCGAAGTGGGTCTCCTCGTAAGTCCGGTCGTACGAGCGCTCTGCGTTGGTGAACGCCACCGTCATCGATACGAAGATGGCGATGCCCAACGCGATGATGATGGCCAACGCCCCGAACTGGAAGCGTCGCGCCTTTATGTCGCGAATCACCAGCAGGTGGATCTTGCGGTTCATCATCCTCCCGCTGCCTCTGCCAACCCTTTCCCTACCACTCGACCTCGGACGCCGACAGCGGGCTGGCATTCCGCTCGTCCGACTGGACGCGCCCGTCCCGCAGTCGGACGATCCGCGTGCCCACGCCAGCGATAGCAGTGTTGTGAGTGACCAGAACGCAGGTCTTGCCCTGCTCGCTGGTCAGCTTCTGGAGAAGCCCCAGGATCTGCTGACCGGTGCGAAAGTCCAGGTTGCCCGTCGGCTCGTCGCACAGGAGGATGTCCGGGTCCTTGGCCATGGCCCGCGCGATGGCCACCCGCTGCTGCTCGCCGCCCGAGAGCTGGCTGGGGAAGTGGTCGGCCCGCTCCCCCAGGCCCACCAGCCTCAGCAACTCCTCCACCCGCTCCTCCGTCTGGCGCGAGTCGTGCGAAACCAGCTCGGCGGCGAACTCCACGTTCTCACGCGCAGTCAAGGTAGGGATCAGGTTGAAGAACTGGAACACGAAGCCGATGTGATCGCGCCGAAACCGCCCCAGATCGCCATCCGAAAGGCTCGCGATGTCCGTGCCACCGTAGCGGATTGCGCCGGCGGTCGGGCGATCCAGGCCGCCCACCAGGTTGAGGAGGGTTGTCTTGCCTGATCCGCTGGGGCCAAGCGCGACCACCAGCTCGCCGCCCTGGAACGAGAGACTCACGCCGTCCAGCGCGCGGACCTGCACCTGCCCCGTCTCGTAGATCTTGCTGACGTCGCGCATCTCCAGCAGGAGCGGCCCTGCCGCCTCGGCCTTCCCCTTTTCCTCGGCAGTCCGCGTCTCGTCACTCATTGGCAACCCCCAGGATCAAGCGTACCTGCGAGCAGGCCCTCCTGCAAGGAGACGAGGCAGAGGAGAAAGAGTGTGCCGTGCTGAATCCGGCGACAGGGCGAAGCCCCGCAGCGCCGCCCCATCAGCCCTCAATGAGGGCAAACGACACGCTGGCGTTGGCCAGCAGCAGCACGGCGGGGCAGGTTATCTGAGCTTTGCTACTCAGAGCCTCTTCATATGCTCAATGATTGCGTCAGCCAGGCCCCGCTTGTCGACACAATAGGCAGCCCAGACGCCCTTCGCAGGAGTCTTGATGCTAGCGCTGAACAGGTAGCGTGCCTTCATCTTCTTCGACTCGTTAGCTGCGATCTTACGAGCCAGGCTGATGAAGTCCGGAGCTGGCACAAACCATAGCTTGTCGTGGATGTCTCCTTTGCCAGAATCGAAGCAGACAAAGACAAGCGCCATTCGAAAGTTATCAACGATGCTCTCTCTTGCTGGAGCCTGCACGAACCGATGACTTCCTGAGGGCGAGAGCCCAAAGCGGCTCTTAACCTGCAAGTAGAGACTCTTCAGGCTTGTCCCTTTTTCCTTCACGATGAGATCAATCCCCTCATCGTCGGACATGGGCTTGTAGCATGAGAGCGCCCGCTGGCCATAAAGGACGATCAACTCAGCCACGCGATTCTCGGCAATGTCACCCTTTTGCCTCGGTGAGAGGGTCTGCGAGATTAGGTGTTCAGTTTGGAGAACCACGCTGTTCTTCCTCCTTCGCTCACGTCACCGCACGCGCGCCGAGCCAAGCAGCCTACACGCCAGCGAATCCTACTATATGAACCAGCTAGCCAATGCTGCCCCTAGCCTACTCGCAAGCGCGAGGGTTGGCAAGGGAAGCCTCCCTTAGCCCAAGAGGCAGCGTGACAAGTGATTCTCAGCCCTCACGATCTATCTCGCCGGGCTGACGCCGAACAGCGCCTTCGCCGAGCGGCTGGCAAGAAAGCCGTGAAAATCGCCGGCGAATGAGTCCACCACCTCCACATCCCCCTCGAAGTGCTCGACCCGAGTCACCCAAACCTGGTACATACCCGACGATCCCGGGCTGTCAGCGTAGGGACAGAGCTGCACGCTAGCAGCGCTGCTGAGGCTATTAACCCAGACTGTGTGGTTCCCCTGCCCCGATACGCCCTCGATGACACTATCGGCCACCCGAAACTGGCGCAACCTCACCTCATCGCTGGAGAGGAGCGTTTCGCCGGACACGTCGGTCACCTGGAAGAAGTAGTCGCCGTCGGGCAGACGTGGCGGGCCTTCCTCCTGCCCCACCACCAGGTAGGCGTCGCACTTGTCTTCGAATATGACCGCCGCCGCCGGCCGGCCGTCCTGAAGCGTTACCGAAATACTGCCCACGATTGCGGCATATGGGAGGACTCCCTCATCCTCGTCCGAAGGGCCACCTCCTCCGCCGAGGACGAAGGCCAGCGTCAGGCCCACCACCACAGCCACCGCTGCGACGGCCACGATCGCCCCAACGACCCACAGCCACCGTCGCCAGCGGGCCCTCTCGGGCTCCGGCGGCTCCCATGACCAGTCCCAGTCCCGTTCCAGCCCGCTCCTGCGGCCTACCGGAATACGCTTCTTATCTCGAAACCACGGCATATCAATAAGCGCCCTACTCTATAGACGCTTGACCCCCACCGATAGCTACTCACCTCCCACTAGCCGCCCCTTGTCAGACGCCAACACTTGTGATAAACAACGAGCACCGGCCTCTGCACGAAAGGAGCTGCGCCATGTTTCGGACAAGGATCACCGAGCTCTTCGACATCAAGTACCCGATTATCTGCGGCGGCATGTACTGGATCGGTCGAGCCGAGCTAGTAGCAGCAGTGGCCAACGCCGGTGGCCTCGGCTTCATTGTAGGAGCCACCTTCGAGAACGTGGACGACCTGCGCGCCGAGATCCGCAAGGCCCGCGACCTGACCGACGGCCCGATCGGCCTCAACATCAACCTGTTCCCTGCCCTGCGCCCCCAGCCCATCGAGGCCTGGGTGGAGATCGCCTGCGAGGAGAAGATACCGGTGGTCGAGACCTCCGGTCACAGTCCGGAGGCGATCGTCAAGCCGCTGCATGCCGGCGGCGTGAAGGTGATGCACAAAGTGCCGGGGGTCAAATACGCTCGCACCGTCGAGCGCCTCGGCTGCGACGCCGTCTGCGTGGTCGGACACGAGTGCGGCGGCCACCCCGGCATGGACGAGGTAACCACGCTGGTCATGGTCCCCGCGACCGTGGACGCGGTCAGCATACCGGTGGTAGCCAGCGGCGGCTTCGCCGATGGCCGTGGCCTCGTGGCCGCCCTGGCCTTGGGCGCCGACGCCGTCCTCATGGGCACCCGCTTCATGGCCACCAAGGAATGCCGCGGCCACCCCAGCTGGAAGGATTGGCTGGTCAACGCCGCGGAGACAGACACCGCCTACCTCATGAAGTCCATCAAGAACCCGTCGCGCGTGATCAAGAACGCCGTGTCCGCCAAGGTGATGGAGATGGAGGCTCAGGGAGCCACCCTGGAACAGTTGATCCCCGTCATAGCCGGACAGGGAGGCGCCGTCTTCGACGACGGCAAGATGGATTCCCAACTGGCCAGCGCCGGTCAGGCGATCGGCCTCATCCACGACGTCCCGACCGTCAAGGAGCTCATCGACCGAATCGTCGACGAAGCGACTCAGATCCGCGAGCGCCTGAACGCCGCCATCCGCTAGCTGGCCAGGCAAGCCATGTCAAGCGAGGGCACGCTTGACAACGGAGCCGTGGCTGGAGATGATCTCTCCAGCGTTGCCAGCTTGGCTCGCCCGATCGGCATCGATCCCGTCATTGGAGACCGCAAACGATGAGCAAGATAGCACCCGACTGGAGACAACTGCCCCTGCTGCGCGTGGCTCTGCCGACCATCGCGGCTTTTGCCCTGGCAGCCCTACTAGCGGTTGGCTGCGGCGGCGAGGATGCGGGCCCACCTGCCACCGCCACCTCCGTTGCCACTGCTACCCCCGTTGCCAGCGCTACCTCCGTTGCCAGCGCTACCTCCGTTGCCACCGCCGTCCCCACTGTTGCCCCGCAGGAACTGAGCGAGCGCGGCCCCTTCGCGGTGGGCGTGTCAACCCTGACTCTCGTGGACGAATCGCGGACCACCGACGCCAACGGCTCCTATGCCGGCGCCGACAGCCGCACTCTGGTCACCGAAGTGTGGTACCCAGCGGAGGGCAGAACGGAACCGGTTGAGATTCGCGATGCTCCCTTGGACCTCTCGCAGGCACCCTACCCTCTGATCGTCTTCAGCCATGGCCTCACGGGCGTCCGCCGACAGTCAGTTTCCTCCACAGCCCATCTGGCCAGCCACGGCTATATCGTCATCTCGCCTGACTACCCGCTGAGCAACGGCTTAGCCCCCGGCGGCCCCAGGGTGGGCGATGTCCTCAACCAGCCCGGCGACGTGAGCTTCCTGATCGACAGCTTCCTGGGCTTCGCCGATGAGCCGGGCAACCAATTCGAGGGCGCCATAGACGAATCGGCCATCGGCCTCACTGGCCACTCCCTGGGAGGCATGACGACGATTCTGGCCACTTTCGGCCCCCTGGCTGATCCGCGAGTGAAAGCGGCCATGCCTCTTGCCCCACCTGCGTGCCTGATCGGCAGCCAAACCTACGAGGACTCTGACACCCCTCTCCTCGTCGCCGGGGGAACCGACGACCAGGTAGTGACCTTCGAGAGCGCTCGTCAGGCTTACGACGCCGCCAATCCGCCGAAGTACCTGCTGACGCTTGTGGGCGGCAACCACATGCGGTTTGCCGACACCGATATGGGAGACCCTCCGCCCGGCACGTTGGAGAGCAGTGGCGGAGAGACCTTCCTCGAGGATGGCATACGAATCATACAAGCGACTGGCGCCGATTTCACCGCCTGCCCGGAGGCTGAGTCCTTTGCCCAGACGCTGCCCGGAGACCGTCAGCGCGAGCTAACCCGCCTCTTCGCGACCGCCTTCTTCGACTACTATCTGAACGGCGACGAAGGCGCCAGCTACGTCCTGACCACAGAGTTCGCCCAGACTCTCCCCGAAGCGGAACTGGACGTCGAGTAGGCCTCCAGCGAGTGCCAAGCGCCCGCGCCTTCCCTCACCCCTGCCCGCGCTACTGAACCTGCACGCCGGCCAGCTTCTCCAGAGTTTTCACCAGGCTCTGGATGCCCTCACCGCCCAGGCCATCGGCCTCCACAGCGGCGAACAGCTGGTGCACCAGGCCTGTCCCCGGCAGCGGCAGCGAGCGCTTGTCCGCCTCCTCCAGTGCCAGCCGCAGGTCTTTCTGCTGGTGAGCCACCTTGAAGCCGGGAGCAAAGTCGCGCTCGACCACCTTGGGCGCCAGGTTCTGGATCGCCCACGAAGTGCAGGCGCCCCCGCTCACCGCCTCGATCATCGTCCTCGGGTTCACCCCCGCCTTGGCGGCAAAGACGAGCGCCTCGCACATGGCCAGGTTGTTCAGCCCACCGACGATCTGGTTGCAGAGCTTGACCGTCTGGCCAGCGCCGCTGCGGCCGCAGTAGGTGATGGTCTGACCCATCGCCTCCAGGATGGGACGACAGCGCGCCAGCGTGGCCTCTGACCCGCCGACCATGATCGAGAGCGTGCCGGCGATGGCGCCCTTGTCGCCGCCGCTGACCGGCGCATCCAGCATCTCGATGCAGGCCTCGCCCAATCGGTCGGCGATGCGGCGCGTCACCTCCGGCGAGATGGTGGACATGTCGATCATGACCAGTCCCGGTCGCGCCGCCTCGATGATACCGCCTGGGCCGAGGGCCACCTGCTCCACATCCGGCGAGTCGGACACCATCGTTATGACGACATCGGAGCGTTCAGCCACCTCCCGCGGGCAGGAGGCCTCGGCCGCGCCCGCTCCCACCAGCTCGTCGATGCCTGGCCGGCTGCGATTCCACACTGTGAGGGGATAGCCGGCCTTCAGGAGATTGCGCGCCATCGGCCGCCCCATGATGCCCAGCCCAATGAAACCGATGCGTTCTGTCATGGCTTCCTCCTGCAGACGCTAACTCCAGCGGCGGCGGTCAGCTCTGGCGAGGAGCTAGCTCCACCCGAGGCCGAACGCTGGGGTTAGCCACCTGCTTGGGCCAGCGACCAGCCAGCACATCGGCCGCCGCCTTTCCCACCTCCACCCTTACCTTCCTCGCAGACGCTTCCGAGAAGCCGGCGCTATGGGGCGTCAGGACAACGTTCTCCAGCCGCCGCAACGCACTGTCGGGGGGAAGAGGCTCTTCCTCGAACACGTCGAGGCCAGCCGCAGCGATGCGGCCGCTGCGCAGGGCCTCCACCAGCGCCTTCTCGTCCACCAGCGCTCCCCGCGCTGTGTTAATGAGAACAGCCGTCGGCTTCATCAGGCCCAATTCTTCGGCCCCGATGAGGTGGTGAGTCTCCGCTGTCAGCGGTGCGTTCACCGACACGTAATCCGACTGCTGCAAAAGCTCCTTTAAGGAACACAGCCGAACGTTACCCTCCTCTGCCGCCCTGGGTTCGGCATAGGGATCGTAGGCAACGATTTGCAGACCTAGTGCCCGTGCCTTGCGCGCCAGGACCCGACCGATGCTGCCTAACCCCACAATGCCCAACGTCTGCCCGAAGATCGGTGACAGTTCCCGCAGAGACCCACCAGGCCAACGGCCCTCGCGCACGCCCCGATCCAGAGGCAGCAGACGTTTGGCGCAGGCCAGAAGGAGTAGCAGGGCATGGTTGGAGACCTCCTCGGTGCAGAAATCCACCACGTGCGCGACCACGATCCCGCATTCGCTGGCCGCCTCTAGGTCTACGTTGTCCACACCAACGCCATAGCGCACCACAGCACGACAACGACGCAAGTTCTCCATGACTCGACGGGTAATGGGTGCCATGTTCACCAGCACCACATCGGCGTCCCTGAGGTTGTCGATCAGTTCATCCTCGTGGCGGCTGCTGGTGGCTCGAAAGTCCGCATCCACCATGGCTATCTCGGCTAGCTCGTGGCTGAAGTCCGCCCCAGGCGCTGCATCGGCGTGGACCACCAGAAATCGGTGCGCTGCGTTCATGGCGCTCGCCAGCCATGATAGCCCATGGAAGCGAGGGAAGGTAGCCCCTGGCAGTGCCGCCCCTAGTACATCACGATCCCGCCGTCGACGTTGATGGCCTGGCCGGTCATGTAGTCCGACTGGTCGGAGGCCAGGAAAGCTACCAGGTTCGCTACGTCGTCGGTCGTCTCCAGTCTGCCCAGAGGGATCTGCTCGATCTCCTCACCGACGACCTTGTCGTAGGGCACGCCCCGGAAGTTCGCCTCCACCTGCCAGCCCCATCGCTGAAGATCGGTGTCCACCTCTCCCGGGCAGACAGCGTTCACCTGGATGCCACTTGCCGCCAGCTCGTACGCCAGGACCCTCGTCAAGGCCAGAACAGCCGCCTTGGCCGCGCAGTAGGCCGCCAGCGCCGGCGACCGCCCCTTGCCGGCAATGGAGGCGATGTTGATGATCTTTCCCCCTTCCCGGCGGGCGATCATCGTCCGCGCCACCCGCTGCGAGCAGAGAAACGCCCCTGTCGCGTTGATGGACAGGGTCTTGCTCCAAGCCGCCTCCTCCATCCACAGCACGACCATCGGCGCCACGACACCACCGGCGTTGTTCACCAGAATGTCGATGTGCCCGAAGGCGTCCATGGTCTGGGCCACCATCTTGTCCACCGCCTGGCTGTCCGTCACGTCCACCTTCAGCGGCAGTCCGCGCACGCCCAGGGCGCTGATCTCATCGGCCGTGCTCTTCAGACCATCCCACATGCCCAGGCCGTAGTCGGGAAACTCCTCGAACTCGCGGCAGATGTCGGCCACCGCCACATCGGCCCCCTCTCGCGCCAGCCTGAGCGCTATGGCCCGACCAATGCCCAGCTTGCGGCCGGCCCCCGTAACGATAGCTACCTTTCCCTTGAGATCGTACATCCTCGCACCCCCATTGCACTCGAAGAAGCCGCAGTGTCGCTGCGACTATAGGAAGGAACCCACCGCCAGTCAAGCGCCTTGGGGGACAGTCCTATTCAGGCGAAGAGATCACGCGCCTCATGGAAGAGGCTGGTTTCGCACCTCTGGAGGTTAAGAGCCTGCCGCCGCCCGCCTACACCTCTCTGGTCATTGGCGAAAAACCCTAAGCCGTACGCCGACCGGCACGCTACTCGATGAAGCCGTTCTCCCGCAGCCACTCGCCGGCCGCGTCGTCCGGGTCTTCCTTGTCCACCTGCACCTTCATATTCAGCGCCGTGAGCCCCTCCGTGGTGATCTTGGCTGTCAGGCTGTTCAGCACGTTCACCAGATCCTCGTCGTACGCGTCCAGCACGTCGGTGCGGATGGCCGGCGCTATGTTCTCGGCGGGCTGGAGCCCCTTGTCGTCCTCCAGCAGCACGAAGCCCTTGGCAGCAATCTGAGCATCGGTGCTGAACAGCAGCGCGAGGTCGACCGCGCCCTCCTCCAGAGCCGTCACGCGCGGCCCGAAGTCGAGGGGCGTGAACTCCCCGAACTCGATGCCGTACACCTCCTCGAGCCCGATAAGGCAGAACTCGCGCTCCGGGCACTCAGGCGGGCCCGCGAAGTGAAGCTCTGACGCCACAGGCTCCAGGTCACTCACCTTCTCCAGATTGTACTTCTCGGCTGTCTCCTTGTTCGCGACGATGGCGTTCGTGTCCTGGGCAGGGGCAATGTCCAGCAGCGTGACGCCTGATTCCTCGAAGAGTTCCTTGGCTTCGGCCTGATTCTGCGCCCCGTCCGAAGTCGGCTCGCCGCCCAGGAAAGTCAACAGCGTCCCCACGTATTCCGGAACGAGATCGAGCTCCCCGGCCTCGAGCGCCGGCTTGATGATTTCCCTCGGGCTGCCGGGCAGGATCTTGTCGGTGCTCACCGAGTAGCCCTCGGCCTCAAGCCCCTGAGCGTAGATCTCGGCCAAGATGTGGCTCTCGCTGAAATCGAAGGCGCCCACACGGATCTTCGGCCCCTCTCTTCCACCCTTCTCGCCGTCATCACCACAAGCGACGGCGACCAGAGCGATCGACAACAGAACTGCCACGATGACCAACGCGCGCAGTACTTTCTGCATCGGTCGTGCCCCTCCTTTCCGAGTCGATTCCGTTCCCTCTTGGAGCGCCTCACCGCTCCCCCCGAGCAAACCGGGCCCAACTGGGCCTCCGTCCGTCGGCAGAAAGTCTTGGCAGAGCAACTCCCAACGTCGTCCATTCATGCTGGACGCTTCATTCTCGCAAACGGGCGACGGCCATGCAACCCGCCACGTGCGGCCAGAATCCGCTCCATTACGCCGAACACGATGTCTGTCAAGATGGCCAAAGCGGCCACGAGGAGCGCCCCGGCGAACACGCGCACGTTATCCTGAACGGAGAAGCCATCGATGATGTAGCGTCCCAGACCACCCCACCCAACCAGCGCACCGAGCGTCGCAGTCGCCACCACCTGCACGGCAGCCACCCGGATGCCCGTGAGTATGAGCGGCGCTGCAAGCGGCAGCTCGATGTCAAGCAGCACCTCTCGCTCCCTCATCCCCATTCCGCGCGCCGCCTCCACCACCTCGGCACCCACGCCTCGCATCGCCGTGAAGGCGTTCGTGAAAATGGGCGGAAGGGCGAGAAGGACCAGCGCCAGGAACGTGGGCCAGAAGCCAATGCCCAATCCCGCCCGAATCGAGAACGGCAGCGCCAGCGCTACGACGGCGAAGGACGGGATCGCCCGGCCGATGTTCACCACCGAAACCGCGATCAAGCCGCCCCGGCCGCTATGCCCCAACAGCACGCCCAAGGGCACGGCCACGGTCGCAGCCACTGCGATCGCGAGAGCCGAAAGCCGCATGTGCTCCAGCGTCCGGTTGGGAATACCTGTCGACCCCTGCCAGTTGTCCGGGTCAGTGAACCAAGCGAGGACATCGGCGAGCAGATCCATCAGCGCGCCGTCCTTACTCGTGACCAGGGCGAAAGCAGCCACTCCAGACCCGCCAACGCCACGTCGATAACGACGGCGAGCGCTACCGAAAGCACCGACCCGACGATGAGCGGCGTATAGAAGTCACGCCGCAGCCCGTCCAGAATGAACAGCCCCAGGCCACCCTGCCCGATGATCGAGGTGACGGTGACAAGCCCGACCACCGTCACGGTCGCGATCCGCAAACCCGCTACGATAACCGGAAGGGCCAGCGGCAGTTCGATCTCCAGGAAAAGGCGCGCACGGCTGTAGCCCATGCCAACTGCCGCCTCGCGCACCGCCGGCGACACGCCGTCGATACCGGCCACGATGTTGCGCACCAGGATGAGGAGCGTGTAGGTCACCAGCCCGATCTCAGCCGTGAGCGTGCTCAGGCCCGTATACGGGACCAGGAAAGCAAACAGCGCCAGGCTCGGAATAGTGTACAGGACGCCCGTCACCCAGGTGACAGGACCATACGTACGCCGGAACCGCAGGGCCACTATCGAAAGCCCCATGGCGATGGCGAATCCTATGCCTACGGCGATGCCCGTAAGGATGAAGTGTTCGACCGTTTGGGTGCGGATCTCGTCCAAGTGGTCCCATATCCAGCCCCAGCGGATGAGGGGCTCAGTAGCGAGAAACGCACGCTGTGGCATCACGGGCCAAGGTTCTCCGAGATGCGGTTGAGGGTGAGCATGCCAGCGTAGCGCTCGCCGTCATACACCACCGCCACCTGGTTATGAGAGGTCACAATAGCATCCAGCGCCTCCCGCAACGTGTTGTCTGCGGTTACGCGCACCAAGAACGGCCGGGCGGCGAGGTCGCCCATCTTTCGCCCCGCTTCAAGCTCGGACTCCCACACCCATCCCTTCAGTTCACCATCGCGCACGATTGCCACCCAGTTCACGCCCTCGCGC
>Ga0315553_10000458_pt1 | contig 36553 bp, 34 predicted proteins | sample SalMarSW160140MG_FD_203099 | JGI IMG/M metagenome (GOLD analysis project Ga0315553, IMG submission 203099) | Salt marsh sediment microbial communities from the Plum Island Ecosystem LTER, Massachusetts, United States - Salt Marsh Sediment SW1601-40 ... | reverse complement strand
TACGCGCTCCTGGTCGTGCTGGCGTACTCGCGGCTCCTGTGGCTGAGGTTCTACCGGCGCCAGGACATGCGGACGCTGATCCGAGGTCTCGAGGCGGCCTTCGCCTTCTTCGGCGGCGTGCCCCGGGAGCTCCTGTTCGACCAGATGAAGAGCGTGATCGTCCGGGACTTGAGGCCCGAGGGGAGCCGGCTGATCGAGAACGCCGAGTTCCTGCGCTTCGCGGCCCACTGGGACTTCCGTCCCCGAGCCTGCCGGCCCTACCGGGCGAAGACGAAGGGGAAGGTCGAGCGTCCGATCGGCTACGTCCGGAAGAGCTTCGTGTACGGTCGGACGTTCACGGGGGACGCGGACCTGAACGCCCAGGCCGAGTGGTGGCTCGGATCGGTCGCGAACGTCCGCACGCACGGCACGACGGGCGAGCGACCCCTCGAACGGTTCGAGCGAGACGAGCAGGGCGTCCTGCTCCCGCTGGTTCACCGACCCTATCACTCGCTCGCCCTGCCGGTCGAGCCGGAGGCGAAGAAGGTCCGCCGCCTCGCATCGGCGTCCGTCCCGCAGGTCACTGTCGAGCAGCGGCCCCTGGCCACGTACGCTCGGATCGCGGGAGGTGCCCGGTGAAAGCGTCCGCCAGGAGGGGCCGTCGGGACCGGATCCGCGCCCAGCTCGCCGACCTCAAGATGCCGGGCGCCATGGAGGCCCTCGATCCGATCCTCTCGGGCGTGGACGGCGGGAGCGTGACTGCGGCCGAGGCGATCGAGACCCTGCTCGGGGCCCAGATCACGCTTCGGAACAACCGACGTCTCCAGGCCGCCATGCGCTCCTCGAGGCTCCCGGCCGTAAAGACGCTCGCCGACTTCGACTTCGCGTTCCAACCGTCGATCAAGCGCGAGCAGATCGAGTCGCTCCACGAGCTCTCCTTCCTCGACCGCAAGGAGAACGTGATCTTCCTCGGGCCGCCTGGCGTCGGGAAGACGCACCTCGCGATCTCGCTCGCTGTGGCCACCGCCGAACGGGGCCGGCGGGTATACTACGGGGCCCTGGCCGATCTCATCACCTCGCTCGAGGAGGCCCAGGCCGCCGGGCGACTCCAGCACCGGCTCAAGGTCCTCACCCATCCGGCCCTCCTGATCGTCGACGAGATCGGATACGTTCCGATCACCCGGACCGGGGCGACCCTGTTCTTCCAGCTCGTGAACCGACGCTACGAGGTCGCCTCCACGATCCTCACCTCCAACAAGAGCTTCGAGGAGTGGGGCGAGATCTTCGGAGACGAGGTCATGGCCACGGCCCTGATCGACCGGCTCCTCCACCACTGCCACATCGTCAACATCCGGGGCAACAGCTACCGGATGCGGAAGCACTCCGAGCTCTGGCAGGCCCTCCACCACGAACCCGAGCCTCAGGAGCCAGCGACCACGACTTGAGGCTCGTCACCTCCGCCGAAGTGTGACATTCTCGGCCGCCACGAATGGGACATTTTCAGCCGCCGTTGACAGGCCTTCCCGGGGATTGCGATTCGAACACTTGCGACAGTGGCCCGAACAGGGGTGAGGTGGGGAGTCCGTCCAAGACGGGGAGACCGCATCCCGGCAGCCCAGCTCCGGACCCCGATGCCTCCTGGGCCGCGACCGGCCCGTCAGGAGCCGCCGGGGCACCTACTAGTCATGTAGTTGACACCGCTTCCCGCGTCCCACATGTTCTACTAGAGACGTAATAGCAATGATGCGAGGTCGTGTCGTGGGGAGGTCGGACGCGGCGCCGTGGCCCGAGGAGCGCGCATTGAAGGAAATCCAGTTCACCAACCGCGAGCTCGACCTCATGGCCGTCCTGTGGGACCTCGAGGCCGCGACCGTGGCCGAGGTCCGGGACCGCCTCGGCGACGATCTCGCCTACACGACCGTGCTCACCATCCTCCGGACCCTGGAGGAGAAGGGCTACGTCGGCCACACGCAGGACGGGAAGGCCTACCGCTACCACCCGCTCGTCGGGCGCGAGCGGGCCGGTGCGAGCGCGGTCAAGCGGCTCGTGCGGAAGATGTTCCGTGGCTCGCCGGAGCCGCTTCTCACCCATCTGGTCTCCGATCGCGAACTGTCGACCGAGGACCTCGAACGGCTGCGTCGACTTCTCGACGAGCGGCTCGGCAGGAAGGAGTAGGACGATGGTCATCGCGTGGTTCGGATACTGCCTGCTGGTGTCGGCCCTCCTGGGGCTCGCGGCGTTCGCCGCGGAGCGCGCGCTGGGCCACTACCGGAAGCCGGTGCGCGGCGTGTGGGTGGGCGCGCTGGCGGGCTCGCTCCTCCTGCCTCTGGTTGCGTACATCGTCCCGGCCGTGGTCGCCCGGCTGTCGCCGGTGCCGCAGGGCGTACCGATCTCGGTGCAGTCGCTGACCGGGCTGACGGCGGGGGGCGCGGCGGCCGTAGGGGCCGGACTCGACTGGGCGGCCGTGTGGTCGGCCGCGGGGACGCTCGTCGCGTGGCTGTGGGGCGTCTCGGTTCTGGCGCTCGGCGGCTACCTCGTCGGCTCCTACCGGGGGCTCAAGCGGGAGATGGAGGGCTGGACTCCGGGCAGGATCCTCGATGCGCCGGTAATGATGTCGAGAAACCGCGGGCCCGCCGTGGTGGGGATCCGCCACAGCGTCATCGTGATGCCGATGTGGATCGCCGAGCTCGAGGAAGAGCTCCTGCGGCTCGTGTTCCTGCACGAGCGCGAGCACCAGCGAGCCGGAGACCAGCGCTGGTTCGCCTTCGGACTCCTGACGGCGATGGCGATGCCGTGGAACCCGATCGTGTGGTGGCAGCTCCACCGGCTGAGGCTCGCGATCGAGTACGACTGCGACCGGCGCGTGATCGAGCGCGGCGTGTCGCGACGGGACTACGCGGAGGCGCTGCTGGCCGTCGGGAGCCGCGTGTCGGCGGCCCCGTTCGCCGCGGCCGCGTTCACCGAGCGGAAGCCGGCCGTCGAGCGCCGCCTGCGCCGCATGACGGAGCCGCTGCGCCGGCTGCGCGGGCCGCGCGCGGCGCTCGCGGCCGGGGCGGGCACGCTGGCCCTCATCCTCGCGTGCGGGTCCCCGCCCCCCATGTCGAACGACACCGGGGCAACGGCCGAGTACACCGTGGCCGAGGTCGAGAAGGAGGCGCCCGCGGGCGTCGTGCAGCGCATGGAGGGGCCCGCGTTCCTCCCCTACGACCGGCCGCCCACGCTGACGAATCGGGCCGAGATACGGAAGAAACTGGCCGAGGCGTATCCGGCGGATCTCGAGGCCGCCGGGACCAGAGGAAGGGTCGAGCTGTGGCTCCACATCGATGAGCAAGGCGAGGTCGTCGGCCACGAGGTGAAGACGAGCAGTGGAGTCCAGAGCCTCGATGACGCCGCGGTCGAGGTTGCGCGGACGATGCGCTTCGAGCCCGCGCTCAACCGGGATCAGCCGACGCCGGTGTGGGTGTCGCAATGGGTGACGTTCGGGAACGTGGACGAGACGCCGAGGAGGATCCGCGAGACCGCGGCCGGCACGATGACCGCGGTCGAGAACCCGCCGCTGTTCGTGATCGACGGCGTCATCCAGGACGAGGACTTCGACACCAGCGATCTGAGCCCGGAGGACATCGATCACATCGAGGTTATCAAGGGCCCGGCCGCCCAGTCCATCTACGGCGAGCGGGCGCGGTACGGCGTCATCCAGGTCACCACGAAGAATGCGGGTCCCTCGAAGTCCCGGGCGGACGCGCCGCTGGACGGTTCGGAGGGCTCGTCGCGGCGCGACGGGGACGGACGCATGTCCACGCTGTCGCCCCGCGGCACAGGGGCGGAGACGATCGATGCCGGATCCATCTTCGAGTTCGAGAATTGGAAGGAGCTCGCTCCCTCGGAGCGCCCGCTCGTGCTCGTGGATGGCGTTCCCATGCCCGGAACGTCCTTACCCGGTGACCTCGGTATCGCCCGGGAGGACATGTCCGGCCTCGAGTTCATCCGACCCCCGATGTCCGAGGGGATCTATGGGGAACGCGCGCGCCATGGTGCGTTGCGGATCAGCACCAAGGCGCCGACGTCCGGCCCGAATGGTTGACATGGACGAGCACGCTGCCGAACGGAGGGGGTCGCGCGGTCCACCCCCTGTCGTGCGGGCGGGGGTAAGGCTGCTCCTCGCGCTCATCCTCGCGGCGCGTGTTCGCCCCCGACGGTCGGTGGCTCGGTCGGCCGCGGACCCCCGAGGGCATCCACGTCGTGGAGATCGGTGCCGACTACGTCCTCGGCATTCGAGGAGTGGGGCGGGAGTCCGAGGTGCGCGTCCACGACCTGTCGCGCTGATCTCACGATGAAGTCGGCGCTCCGGCTCGGGATGGTGCCGGTCGTCTTCCTCCGGGGTGGCGAGCTCGACGTCCCGCTCGCCGGGGTCTGCCGCCCGCGCCCGCACTGAAGACGCGGAGTGGGCCGCGGATACGCGTGCAACGGTTGGCCTCCGAGGTACGTCTGCTACGTTGGTAGCCGACCGCTCACGTCTCCGGAGGCCGATGCCGTCATGCGTACCCGTCTCACGCTCCTCCTCGGAGTCCTGTCCGGCACGATCGTCACGGCCTGCTCGGGCGGTGGGGGCGGCGACGCGATGGCCTGGCAGGCCACGCGCGACACGGTGGGCGACACGATCATCGTGCGCACCGTGTCGGGCAGCGTGTGGGGGGACGCGCGGCTCGTCGAGGAGGTGCGGATCGGACAGCTCGACGGCCCGGACGAATACACGTTCGGCTCGATCGCGGCGATCTCCACCGGTCCTGACGGCACGCTGTACGTGCTCGACCGCCAGGGACCGAACCTGCGCGCCTACGCGCCCGACGGGACATACCTGCGCGACCTCGGGCGCGAGGGCGAGGGGCCGGGAGAGCTCAAGCAGCCCGATTCGGGGCTGGCGGCGCTCGACGACGGCCGCGTGCTGGTGCGCGACCCGGGGAACGCCCGCATCACGGTGTTCGGCCCGGATGGCGAGTACGAGACCGACTGGCGGATCCGGGGCTCGAGCTACACGAGCACCCCGTTGTACGTAGACCGCGCGGGGAACGTCTACGTGCAGCTGTTCGAGTTCGGCGAGGACGGCCCCAAGTTCTCGTTCGTGCGCTACGGGCCGGATGGGGTGCCGGGCGACACCATCCAGGTTCCGGCGCAGCCCGATGTGCCGATGCTTCTGGCGGTGCACCAGGGGCCCGACGGGAGCAGCCGCTCGAGCACGAACGTGCCGTACTGGCCCGAGCAAGCGACCACCCTCTCTCGCGATGGGGAGTTCGTGATCGGCAACTCGGCGTCCTATTCCATCGACATCCCGCGGGCCGGCGGCGTGTTGCGCGTCCAGCGCGCCATCGAGCCCGTCCCCGTGTTGCCCGGCGAGAAGGCCAACCGGCGCGAGCGCACCATCCACAACATGCGCCAGACCGAGCCGGGCTGGGACTGGGACGGGCCGGACATCCCCGACACGAAGCCCGCCTTCCAGCAGCTGATGATCGACGACGACGGACGGCTGTGGGTCTACCTGCACTCGCGCGGCGAGCCCATCCCGGAAGAGGAGATCGAGGAGCCCGACCCGGGGTCCGACGAGGGGCCTCCGGCGCGCTGGCGCGAGCCCGTGCGGCTCGACGTGTTCGAGGAGGACGGCACCTACCTCAGCCAGCTCGAGGCGCCGCAGGGATTCGGGTTCTACCCGCGCCCGGCGATCGACGGCGACCGCGTGTGGGCCGTGGTGCGCGACGAGCTCGACGTACAGTACCTGGTCCGCCTCCGGATCGTGCCCGAGCCGGCCAGACCGTAGAGGCCGACACCCGAGGCCGGCGGACGCGTCCATTTGCGCAGATAGTACGAGCACCGTACTATATTCGCCGCAACGCCCGCCCCGGTCGGGGAGCGGGACGCGGACCGTGGTGCCGGGAGACTCCCATGAAGCCACACGCCGCCAGGCCGGCTCCCGGGCGCCCCCCGGAGTCCGGGGAGTTCCGGCGCGACAACCTCGCCCGCCTCCTCGTGCGGACGTTCGACGCCATGGAGCGTGACATCCTGCGGGGATTCGCGGAGCGCGGGATCCGGCTGAGGAGGACGTGGCTCCCGGTGCTGCGAAACGTCGACGCCGGGGGGAGCCGCATCACCGGGATCGCCGACGCGGCCGGGCTGTCGAAGCAGACCGTCGGGCCGCTTGTGCGCGAGCTCGAGGAGGAGGGGATCCTCCGCGTGGACCCCGACCCGGACGACGGGCGGGCGAAGCTCGTGCGGTACACGAAGGCCGGGCTCGAGGGACTACTCGCCGGCATGGAGGTGATCCGCTCCGTGGAGGAACGCTACGCGGAGGCGATCGGGCCGGACCGTGTGGACGAGCTCCGACGCACGCTGCGCGATCTCCTGGAGCGCTTCGAATGAGTCGCGTCACGCGGGCGCTGGCGATCGTCGGGACGTGTGCGGTCCTCGCGGGCACCATCGCCACCAACACGGCGCTTCGCCGCACGCCGCTCGTCCACGCGCACTACTGGGTGTTCGCCCTCCTCGTGCCGCTCGGGGTGACGGTGGTGGTGGCGGGATCGCTCATCCATCTGATCCGCGGCCGGCGGCCGCTGTCGGCCCGTGCCGCCGTCGCGCTGGCGTGCGTGGCGGGCGCCGCGCTCGCCGCCGGGTGGCCGGCGTTCGGCATGGGAGACGGGTGGTCGATCGATGTTGCGGGCGGACGGCGGGGCTACATCGTGCACCTGCCCCCGGCGGCCTCGGCCGACACCGGGGACCTGCCCGCCGTCCTCCTGCTGCACGGGTTCGTCCAGAGCCCGAGGGGGATGCGGAACCTCACCGACATCGAGCGACTGGCCGACGAGGCCGGTTTCGTCGTCATCTACCCGAAGGGGACGCTCCGGAGCTGGAACGACGGGGACGACACGAAGCCCGCCTCGAAGCGGAACGTCGACGACCTCGCCTTCCTCGCCGCGCTCGTCGACTCGCTCCCCGCGCGTCACGGCGTCGATCCGGCGCGCGTGTACGCCATCGGGTTCTCGAACGGCGGCTTCCTCCTCGTCCGGCACGCCTGCGCGCTCGCCGGCCCGATCGCCGCGTTCGGGATCGTCGCGGCCGGGACGTACCCCGTGTGGGATCCGGACTGCCGTCCGGGTGCCCCGGTGCCGGCGGCCTTCATCCTCGGCGCGGCCGACCCGACGCTCGCGCCCCTGAACCGGCGCTTCGAGGTCGCTCCGGACGCGTCCGCGGAGCTGTGGGCGCACGCCTACGGGTGTGAGGACCCCGACATCGGGAGGGCGGCGTCGGACGTCGGATCCGCATCCGTGATCCACACCTGGAGGAGGTGCCCGGACGGGTTCGAGGTGCACCAGATCGTCGTGCGGGGCGCCGGGCACGCGTGGCCCGGCGGCCCGCAGTTCCTGCCGCCGTTCCTGGCCGGCGAGACGACGGACGCCCTCGATGCGACGGGCTGGCTGTGGGACTTCTTCGAGTCGACGACCGCGGGCCGCCCGCGATGAGGGGAGGGCCGGACGCGCGCGGCCGCCCCGGGAAAGGAAGCCGTATGACGAAGAGTGAACGCAGTGCCGAGCTGGCCGCCGGGTGGATCGAGGCGTGGATCCGCATGGACATGGAGTGGCTCCGGAAGTGGCTGGCGCCCGACTTCGTCCACGTCAGTCCGTTCGGGAGGCTCGAGGGCCGAGAACCGTACCTGGCGGCGGTCGAGCCGATGGCGCGCAAGAGCGTCCAGGAGCTCGTGGTCCGGGATGTGATCGCGAGCGGAGACCGGGCGGCGATCTGGTTCGAGAACCGGACCCCGAAAGGGGTGGTCGACTCCTGCGACTGGGTGCGGGTGGAGGATGATCTCATCAAGGAGATCCGGTCGTTCTACGACAGCGCCCCGATCCGGGACGTCCTGTCGCCCGACGAGCAGCAGAGCCTCGACGGCTCCTACTGACGGTCCGGAGGCGGCGGGCGGCTCAGCCGTCCGTCCCGGAGAACACGTCCGCTTCCAGCCAGTCCAGGAGCGGGGTCCACCAATCCACGCGGGCGCCCGACCCCTCGCACGTCCCGCCGCCCTCCACGAACTGGTGGTTGCAGTTCGGGAAGCGCTGGATCTCGAACGGGAGCCCGAAGGTGTCCGCGACCGCTTCGAGGATCCGGATGCTGCGCTCGACGGGGATCGAGGTGTCGTTCTCGCAGAACTGCCACAGCCCCGGGGCCGTCAGGCGAGGAAGCACGGGGCGGGGATCGAACCCTGACGGCTCGGCCCGATCCATCTCCTCCGCGATCTCTTCGGGAGAGCGACCGGTGGGGTGGCAGGTGGCGTCGCCCGTGAGCCGGCTGTAGAGGATCTCCTCTCCCACCGACACCGCGGGGCCGGAAGCGATCATCGTGAACGCGACCTCGTCCGGCGCGGCCACCTCCGCCAGCGGGACGACCCACCCGCCCTGGCTGACACCGTACAGCCCGACCCGGTCGGCCCGGATCTCGGCGTGACGGGACAGCAGGCGGACCGCGCCCGTCAGGTCACCCGCCAGCAGATCGAGATAGCGGCGATCGCTACCACAGCACTCGCCTTCGGATTCCCCGACGCCGCGCTTGTCGTAGGTGAGAAGGGCGAGGCCGCTACGGACGAGCTCCGCGTAGATGGGATTCCACGGTTCCCGCTGCCACGCGTTGCTGCCGGGGTGGAACACGATGGCGGGGTAGGCCCCGCCACCTTCGGGCAGGAAGAGCGTGCCGGCGAGTCGCGCTCCGTCGGCATCGCTGCGCCATGCGACCTCCACGGCCCGGTATCCGGGTTCCTCGCGTTGCTCGAGGAACCCGAGCGGGGCCGCGCACGCTGAAAGGACGAGACACATGACGAGAGTGGGTGGAAGGGCCGCCACCCGGCTCGCGCTCCGAATCGTGTGCATCCCGCACCCCTTTCGCTGGCTGCGCGCGCATATAGTACGGCAGCCGTACTATATGCGCCAGCGTGTCGTCGGGGTCACACCACCTTCTGCTTCCAGCGCCCGCGCCGGAAGATGAGCACCCCCACCACCGCGGACAGCGAAAAAGCGAGCGCCACGGCCCAGAACACGCCGTCGGGACCGAAGTCGAGCGTGCGCGCCAGGATCCAGGCCAGCGGGAGCTGGAAGAGCCAGAACACGAAGAAGTTGATGCGGGTCGGAGTCCCGGTGTCGCCGGCCCCGTTGAACGCCTGCATGGTGACCATCCCCCACGCGTAGAAGATGTAGCCGTAGCTGATGATCCGGAGGGCGCGCGTCCCGATCGCGTGCGTCTCGGGGTCCGGCGCGAAGGGCGCGATGATGGCGCCCGCGAAGGCGACGAACAGGATGGTCACCACCGTCATGAACACCATGTTCCAGCCCCCGGTCACGTACACCGACTTCTCCGCCCGGTCCGGACGCTTCGCCCCCAGGTTCTGGCCCACGAGCGTGGCGGCCGCGTTCGACAGGCCCCACGCCGGGAGGAGGATGAAGATCACGATACGGATGGCGAGCACGTAGCCCGCCAGGGCGATGGCGCCGAAGGTGGCCAGGATGCGCATGAGCCCGACGTAGCTGGCCTGGGACACGAGCATCTGGCCCACGCCTCCGCGCGACACGCGGAGCAGGTTCGCGATGATCGAGCGGTCGATGACCATGTCCTCGCGCCCCACGCGGATCCGCTTGCTGCGGCGGAGCCCCCGGAGCTGGTACAGGACGCCGGTGCCTCGCCCGATCGTGGTGGCCACGGCGGCGCCGGCGAGGCCCAGGCGCGGGAAGGGGCCGAACCCCGTGATGAGCATCGGGTCGAGGAAGATGTTGATCCCGTTGGCGAGCCACACGGACCGCATGGCCATCGAGGCGTCGCCCGCGCCGCGGTAGATGGCGTTGTTGAGGAAGAGCAGGATGATGACCGCCATCCCGCCGTACTGGATACGGGCGAAGGTCGCGCCGATGGCCACCGTCTCCGCGTCCGCCCCCATGAGGCGCAGGAGGTCGGGGGCCCAGATCACGCCGGCCACGCCCAGCACGACCGACGTGATGATCCCCACGGTGATCGCCTGGACCGCGGAGCGCGCCGCGCCGCGGTGGTCCTTCTCCCCGACGCGCCGCGCGACGAGCGCCGTGGTGGACATGGCGAGCCCCACGGCGATCGCGTACACGATCTCGAGGAATGTCTCGGTGAGCCCGAGCGCGGCCAGCGCCCGGGCGCCGAGCCCGGCGACGAAGTACGCGTCCACCACCACGAACAGCGACTCGCCCGCCATCTCGAGCACCATGGGGAGGGCGAGGAGGAACACGGCCCGGTTCAGGCTCCCGGTCGTGAAGTCCTGCTCGGAGCCGGCGAACGACTCCCGCACCGTGGCCCACACGCCATGGGAAGCGGGCACGGCCCGTCCCGGCGTCGCGGACTCCGCCGGCCGACTCGCGGGCGCGGCTTCGCCGCCGGCCGACACCGCCCCTCGGGGCGGCGGCGTGGCCTCTTCGGTCAGAGGCTCGGGGGCCCCGTCGGGGGTGGGTTCCATGGATTCGTCCCGGGTGGTGAAGCGAGCCGCGCATTGTCGGCCTACGCGGGGAACGAAGCAAGAGATTCGGTTGCGGCGCGCACGGCCCGTCGCACGGGAGCGTGAGCGTGTCGTCGCTATCCGGGCGACCCGCCCTCGGCGGCCTCGCGCCGCTCGACGACGAGCCCCCACGTCGCGAGCGCGAGCGACAGCGCCACGAGGGCGGCGACGACGAGGATCGTGTCGTGCAGGCCGGCCACCTGGGCGCCGCGCGACGCCACGCTCGGCTCGGCGGCGGTCGGCTCATACGACATCACCCGCGCGGCCCAGACGGTGCCCAGGATGGCGATCCCGCTGAGCTGACCCGTGATCCGCGTGATGGTCAGGAGCCCCGAGGTGACGCCAAGCCTACGCTGCGGGACCGAGCCCATGATGGCGCTGTTGTTCGGCGACTGGAAGATGCCCATCCCGAGGCCCACCGGGAGCATGACCAGGACGTAGGAGAGCGCGCCGGTCTCCGTGTCCAGGGTGCTCATCAGCACATATCCCGCCAGCAGGACGGCGAGACCCACGACGACTACGGGCCGGGGACCCACGCGGTCGGAGATCGCCCCGCTCGGCGGCGCCGCGAGGCCGAGGGTCAGCGGCGCCGCCGCGAGCAGGAGCCCCACCGCGCGCGGGGCGAATCCGAGCACGTTCTCCAGATAGAACGGCAGCAGGATGAGGACGCCCGCGATGGCTGCGAAGCTGGCCCACCCGGTGACCAGGTTGACGCTCAGGAGCCGGTTCCGGAACAGCGACAGATCGAGCATCGGGTGCTCGACACGGCGCTCTATGGCGATGAACGCGGCGAGCGCGGCGATGGCGAAGGCGATCACGCCCAGCACGAGCGCATCGCCGAAGCCGCGGAACTGGCCGAAGGTGAGCCCCAGCATGAGGGCGAGGAGGGCGGTGAAGAACACGGCGGCCCCCGGGAAGTCGAACCGCTCGCCTCCGGACGGCGGGACGTTGGGGACGAATCGAGCCGCCGTATACGTCCCGATGATCCCGACGGGGAGGTTGACGAAGAAGATCCAGCGCCAGCCCAGGCTGTCGATCAGGAGGCCGCCCAGCGTCGGGCCGACCACGATGCCCACCGAGACGATGCCCCCGCTGATGCCGAGCGCACGTCCACGCTGCGACGGCGGAAACGCCTCGGTGATGATCGCGAACCCGAGGGCGAACACCATCGCCGCCCCGAGGGCCTGGAAGATCCGGAGCCCGATGAGCCACCCGACGCTCGGCGAGAGCCCGGCCAGCACCGAGCCGAGGGTGAACAGCCCGAAGCCGACCGTATAGATCGGTTTCTTGCCGATGATGTCGCCCAACCGACCGATGCCGAGCACGAGGCTCGCCAGCGTGAGCAGGTAGCCGAGCACCACCCACTGCACGTGGGCGAAGGTCGTGTGCAGCTCCTCGACCAGGGTGGGGAGCGCAACGTTGACGATGCTCCCGTCGATCGTCCCGAGGAAGATGCCCATGGCGACGGCCAGCATGACCCACCACTTGCGGGAGTAGTCGACCGCGGGGGGCGGTGTCGGATCTGTAGTCGTCACGTGGGCGGCGTGGATTCCCCGGCGTTCATGCGGCGCGCGGCGCGGAATGTCGCGGTCCAAGATACGCTGGTCGGTGGATCGCCGTGGACTCCATGATTCGCGGGTGATGACGCCTTCTGAAGACGCGGGATCCGGGTTGGTGTGCGACGGCTGCAGCGTGGTGGTCTTCGGGGGTCGGTCCGGGTACCGGGTCGAGAACCCGGCGCGATGTGGCGCTACTCGGCCCTCAGGATCCGAATCGGGTCCACGCGGCCCGCGCGCCGGGCGGCCAGCCAGGTCGCCGCGGCGACCGTGAGGAGCAGGAGCAGGGTGGCGGCCGCGAGCGTGATCGGATCCCCCGGCGCCACCTCGTACAGCACGGCGCGCAGGCCGCGGGTGGCGATCGCCGCCCCGACGAGGCCGACCACGGCGCCGGCCACGGCGATGCGGAGCGATTGCCCGAGCACCATGCGGATCACCTGCGAGAGCCGCGCGCCGAGCGCGAGCCGCACGGCGATCTCGCCGGAGCGCTCCACCACGAGCTGCGCGACCACGCCGTACATGCCGATCGTGCTCAGGAGGAGGGCGAGGGCCGCGGCGATCCCGAGCAGGAGGAAGGTGAAGGAAGCGCGCGACACGGATGGCGAGGACGCGATCGCCTCCTCGAAGCCGCGCACGTCGGCGAGCGGTACGGTGGGATCGATGTCGCTCAGCGCCTGCCGGACGGCGGGCACCAGGCTGGTGGGCTCCGTGCTCGCCTCGATGACGACGCGCATGGCGTTCGGTGGTGACCAGAGCGACGCGCCCTCGATCGGACGCATGGGGAAGAAGACGCCCTCGAGCACGGGTCGGTCGAGCCCGTCGGAGTGGAAGTCCTGCGCCACGCCCTGCACGCGGTAGAACGGCTGCGACCACCCATTGCCCCTGATCCCCTTCCCGATGGCCGACTCGCCCGGCCAGAGCCGGTCGGCCAGCGCCCGGGTGATCACGACGCCACCGCCCCCGGACTCCATCTCCGCCCAGGTGGGAGTCGCTCCCTCGACCGGGATATCGAGCGTCTCGAAGAACCCGGGCGTCGCCAGCGCCACGGCGATGCAGGGGGGCTGATCATCGGTGTCGGGGGGACGGTCTTCGATGAACATCGAGGCGCAGAAGGAGCTCGCCACCATCGGGAGCCGCGTCGTGGCGCTGGCCCGCACCACGCCCGGGATCCCCTCCAGGCGCTCGAGGAACTGGCGATAGAAGGCGCCGACCGCCTCGAACGTGCCGTACCGCGATCCCGCCACGAACGTCTCGAACGTCAGTACGTCGGTGGAATCGAAGCCGGGGTCGGTGGACCGCAGCCGCTCGAGGCTCCGGAGCATGAGCCCCCCGGCCGCCAGCAGCACGAGCGCCAGCGCCATCTGCCCCGCCAGCATGATCCGTCGCACGCGGTTGCGCCCTCGCGAGGCGGTGGAGCGCGTGCCGGCGTCGCGCGCCAGATCCTCGGTGCGCGCGAAGGCCCGGTACGCGATTGGTACGAGCCCGAGGAAGAGCCCGAGCAGCAGGCTCACGCCGAGCACGAACCACAGGGTGCCCGGCCCGAGTCCGATCTCTTCCAGACGCGGCAGACCGGGTGGGGCGCTCGCGATCAGGAGCCCGAGGCCGCCGCGCGCCACCGCGATCGCCAGCACGCCGGCGAACAGCGACAGCACCAGCGTCTCGGTCAGGCTCTGCCACACGAGGTGACGCCGCCCGGCACCCAGGGCGGTGCGGACGGCGAAGTCCCGGCGCCGGGACTCGATCCGGACCAGATAGAGGTTGGTGATGTTGGCGACCGCGATCGCGAGCAGGAGTCCCGTCGCCCCGAACAGGATCCACACGGTTCGTCCGACCCCGCCCAGGACGTGGTCCTTGAGCGGCACGACGCGGGTCGAGAAGCCGCTCTGGCGCATGAACGTCTCGCTGTACGCGGTCGGGAGCTTCTCGGTGAACATGGCCGTGAGCCGGGAGGCGTCCGCCTGCGCGGCCTCGAGTGACGCGCCCGGAGCGAGCCGGCCGACGACCGACAGCCAGTGCGAGTTCACGGGGCGCGCCGACGGGTCGAGCTTGAGCGTCGCGAAGACGTCCACGGATCCCCCCGGCAGGCCGAAGCCGCGCGCCAGCACGCCGATCACCTCGCGTGGAGTGTCGCTCAGCACGATCGTCGACCCCACGACGTCCGGATCGCCCCCGAAGTGCGTGCGCCAGAAGGCGTGCCCGAGGACGACCCTCTCCGGGGCGCCCGGCCCGTCATCGCCGGGCTCGAACCAGCGACCGGCGGCCGTGCGCAGCGCGAGCGTCGGTCCCAGCGAAGCGGTGACGAGCCCGAGGCGCACCCGGACGGCGCCGTCGTCGCCCACGAGGTTCGCGCCGGTGGTCGTAAAACCCCCCAGCGACGGGAACGCGCGGCCGTTGTCGCGAAAATCGAAGTAGCCCCCGGGGGACATCCCCCACACCGCATCCTCCCCGACATAGGGGACCGGGCTCTCGAGCCACACGAGGTCATCCGCCTCGGCGTACGGGAGCGGGCTCAGGACGACCCGGTCGAGCACCGTGAACAGTGCCGCGAATGCGCCGATCGCCAGCGTGAGCGTGAGGAGCGCGAACACGGTGAACTCGGGTCGCCGTCCCAGCCTCCGGATCGCATGGCGCACGGCGCGCGCGATGTCGTGTGCCTGTTCCGACAGCGCGTTTCGGCGGTGCAGCCCGCGGTCCACGCGCTTCGTCGCCTCGCGGATCTCGTCCATGTCGCCGAACCGCGCGAGCGCGGCCCGGCGTGCCTCCTCGTCCGACATCCCGGTGTCGAGGTTCCGCCGTACGAGGGCGTCGAAGTGGTGCTCGAGCTCGGCGGCCACCTCCTCGTCCACCCGGTTCCGGCTCAGGAGCCGGCGCAGCTCGGCGTAGGCATCGTGCTCCCTGCCGGTCATCGCGCGGCTCTCCTCACGCGGGCTGGGTCCTGAGGACGAGCGCGATGGCGTCGACGAACCGGCTCCACTTCGCCGTCTCCACCCGAAGCTGTGCCCGGCCCTTCGCCGTGAGCGTGTAGTACTTGGCCCGGCGGTTGTTCTCGCTCAGGCCCCAGTCGGCCGTCACCCACCCGCGACCGACCATGCGGTGGAGCGCCGGGTACAGCGAGCCCTCCTCCACGCTGAGGGCATCGTCGGTGGTGGTTTCGAGCCAGCGGGCGATCGCGTACCCGTGGCGGGCGCCCCCCGTCAGGGCCTGCAGGACGAGCATGTCCAGCGTCCCCTGGAGGAGGTCGAGGCGCTCTCGCGTCGAGCGCGCTGTCATCGGGTCGGTCCGTCGGTCATGCGCCGGCTCCCTTCACGCTTCCATAGCAGGTCGAGGGGAACGTACGCGCCGTCCCCTAGAAGGTCAATAGGAGCGGACATGCTCCGTGCGAACTGGCCCGGCCGGTCCCGGCGTCGGATCTTTGGCCGCACGACAGAGACCCGCCACGAGGAGGATGACGGTGAGGACGACCCTGAGGCTGCTCGCGTTGACGATCGTCGGGATCGCGCCGGGGGCGCTGGCCGGACAGGAGTTCCCCGTGCTGGCCGACGATGCCCCCGCCGGGAGCGGCGAGGTGCGCGACTGCCCGATCGCCGGTGTGGAGGGAACGGTCCGCTGCGGGCGGTTCCGCGTGTTCGAGGACCGCGAGGCCGCCGCGGGGAGGACGCTGGATATCGCGTTCGTGATCCTGGGCGCGCTCGACGCGGAGAGTGCTCCCGGCGAGGTCATCGTTTCGCTCCCCGGAGGGCCGGGCCAGTCGTTCACCCCCGCTGCGGCCGGCGTCGCGCGCTTCGAGAAGGAGTTCCGCACCGACCGCGACATCCTGCTCGTGGACGTGCGCGGTGTGGGGCGCTCGCAAGCCCTCGGCTGCCCGGACTTCGAGATCCCGACCGCCGACCGGTTCGGGACGATGTTCCCGCCCGAGCACATCCGCCGGTGTCGCGCCGAGCTCGAGAAGCGCGCCCGTCTGCACCTGTACACCACGAACTACTCGGTCGACGATCTCGACGAGCTCATCCGCTGGCTGGGGTACGACGCGATCGACCTCACCGGCGGCTCGTACGGCACGCGCGTGGCGCAGATCTACATGCGGCGGCACCCGGAGTCGATCCGTACCGTGATCCTGAACAGCGTCGTCCCGGTGTTCGAGCACGGCTACGTGTACATGGCGCGCTCGCTCCAGCGTTCGCTGGACCTGGTCGTCGCCGGGTGCGGGGCCGAGCCGTCGTGCGCCGCCGACAATCCGGACCTGCGCGTCCGCCTCGACAGCGTGCTCGCGCGGCTCGATCGCGGGCCGGTCGAGCTCGAGGTCGACGGCGCCCGGGTCGGGTTCACCAAGGGCGATTTCTCGTACGCTCTCCGTGGGCTGCTGTACGGCCGGGCCGAAGACGTGCCGCCGCGCATCGAGCGGGCGTGGGAGGGCGACTACCAGCGGCTGGCCAGCTACTACCTGGAGCGCACCTCGTGGCTCGCGGGCGCGGACGGTGAGGCCGGCTACCACTTCTCGGCGCTGTGCGCCGAGGACATCGCGCCGCTCACCGACGACGAGGTGGCGCGCCTGACGGCCGGCACGTTCATGGGCGACCATCTGATCGCGGGCTACCGCCAGGCCTGCGGTCTGTGGGACGTCGCCGAGCTTCCGGCCTCGTTCTGGGAGCCCGTGCGGAGCGATCTCCCCGTGCTCGTCATCTCCGGCGAGCGCGACCCGGTGACCCCGCCCCAGTGGGGAGAGGCGGTCGCGAGCTACCTGCCCAACAGCCTGCACGTGATCGTCCCCGGCGGCGGGCACGGCCCGAGCAACCCGTGCACCGGGCGGCTCGAGATGGCGTTTCTCGATGCGGCGACCGTCGAGGGGCTCGACACGTCCTGCATCGGCTCGACGGCGGCGTCCGAGGAGCTACGCGCCATGTACGAGGCCGACCAGGCCGATCGGGAGGGGGCAATGGCCGCGTCGCCCGAGCGCTGGCAGGAGATCACCGAGCGGGACCACGCGCGGCGCGACCGGGTGCTGGAGCTGGTCCGCGAGGGGGCGCTGTTCACTGCGGAGGACTACTACGACGCCGCCATGGTGCTCCAGCACGGCGAGGGGTCCGAGGACATCCTCGTCTCCCACATCCTGTCGACGATCGCCGGGTTCAAGGGGGACGAGCGCGGCAGGTGGCTGAGCGCCGCAGCGCTCGACCGGTACCTGCACCGGACCGACCAGCCACAGCGGCTCGGCACCCAGTACGTGCGGGACAGCGCCGATGTCCCCTGGTCGCAGGGGGCCTACGAGGACTGGCTGCCCGACTCGGTGCGCCGCGAGTTCGGGGTGGCGACGCGCGAGGAGCAGCGCGAGCGAGTCCGGCGGATGAACCCGCCGGCGGCGGCGGACCCGCCGAGCCCCGACCCGTAATGGGCGGCGGCTCGACGTAGCTCGGTGGCGAGCTGGACGAGCCGGTGGGAAGCGAGGACCGGTGTCAGAAAGGCGAAATCCCGGCCGGGGTCGGAGCTTTCGATGGGGATGGCGTGCGACTCGGCGGACGTCGGCCCTGCCCCGTCCACCTGCCGGGCCGAGAGGGGTGAGGCCGACGCCAGAGGCGCTCCGACCTGGCGGACCTGGGCGGTCAGAAGCACCGCGAGCGGATATGTGTGGGTTCGCATCACGGCGACCCCCCCGGCCCCGTGCGAATCGCCCCACCGCCCGTTGTTCGACAATCGATCCGCCCGCCCTCCGGTGCGCTCGGGGCGTGCACACCACCTGCCCCAATGCCGCATCTGTCCGCGTTCTCATGGGGGCGCGGTCACGATGGACGCTCGCAGCGCTCCCGCTAATGCATGCCGATGCCGAGCGTGAACAGCCACACCAGGGTCGCATCCCCGTCGATCACGTCTATCAGCATGTCGGCGTTCGGCGTGAGGTAGAGGTTCCCGCCGATCCGGACGTCGTAGCCGAAGCCCACGGTGCTCCCGAAACCGGAGTCCGTGACGGAGACGCTCACGTCTCCTTCCGAGACCGTCGCCACGACGGTCGAGAACCCCAGCCCGCCCTTCAGGAAGAGGCCCCGCTCCGCCGGATAGAAGAGCGCCACGAAGGTCGCGTTCCCGCGCGAGAGCGTGGCGTCGTCCTCCTCGCGCACGAAGCCGATCGCCTCGCCGCCGAGGAGGATGCGCGGGCCGACGGTTCCCCCGAGCCGGAAGTATCCGCCGCCGCCCCCGTTTCCGTCGTCGTCGACGCCGCCTCCGAGCCCGCCTCCCAGCCACACGCCCCGGTGGGTCCGCGCGTCGTCGGGCCTTTCCTGCCCCGCGGTCGCTTCCGGAGCCCCGAGCACGAATGGGAGCACGATCGCCATCAGCGCCAGCTGTCGCATTGGTCTTCTCCTCGTGTCCGTGGTACTCGAGGGGCAGCCGGGCGGGCCGAGCCGGGCGCGGGCCGACGGGCACGGGCCGCGCTCGACGAGCACCTGTGCGAGTCGGGGCCCCAACTGTCACAAGTGGTAACCGAGGCCCACGGAGACCCGGTAGTAGTGCGTCAGGGGTGCGCTGTCGTCGTAGCCGACGATCCGCACTTCGGGCCGAAGCGAGACGTGCCGGTCGATGAAGAAGAACGCGCCGAGGCCCAGGTTCGCCATCGAATCCACGCCGTTCGACTCGAACGATTCTTCGCCCGGCTCCGTTCGAACGGTGCCGGCGTGAAGGACACCCACGCCGCCGATCAGATACGGCTGCAGGCGCGCACGGGCGAAGCGGATCAGGACGTTCCCTGATACGTGCACGGCGCTCCCATCGAACGTGACCCCGCTCTCGAGGCTCCGGGAGTGCTCTCCCCCGTCCACGCCGAGCTCGAAGCCCAGCAGCGATGTGGGGAATACCTGCAGGGCCCCCGCGAAGCTCGCCCCGTTCCCGTGGAAGCTTTCGTCGCTCCAGTATCGGGCGAGGCCCAGGCTGCCGTGCAGGCTCACGGCGCTCCCGTACGGCTGGGCCGACAGCGCGGACGGGACCGGTGCGCCGGCGAGGACGGCGGTACACACCACGCCAGCCATTCGGACGAACACGGCTGCGCGTGGAGTCGGCATGGCGATCCCTAGGACTCGGACGCGGCGATGAACGCCGCGATCCAAACCGTTCGCGCCATCGCGGAGACCGGCGCGGTGACCTCGAGTATGAGCTGCAGATCCCTGAGCTCCACCCTGCCGGTCGCCGTCTCGGGGCTGATCGAGGAAGTCTGCATCCAGGCACCCGTGTCGGTGATCCGGTACCGGCCCCGGTCTACGATTCGACCCGTCGGGATCGTGATGTCGAGATCCCACGTGCCGGCCGCCGCGAACGCGGAGCGGGATGTCTCCTTCAGGACGAGCGTCCCGGCCACCATCGGAAGGGTGAGCGTGAGGCCATCGCGGCTCTGCTCCACCAGGCTGTAGGTGCCGGTCAGATCGGTGGGCGTGCTCATGCCGGTGGGGCTCTCGGGCCCACAGCCGGCGAGGAGCACGCCGAAGGACAGCGACACCGCCAGGCGACCACGGGTCATCATCATACGCCTCGATCTCTGTCGTGGGTCCGACCCCTCGGGCGCCGGATCCCACGCGGAATGTCCTGCGCGCACCGCTGCCCAGACAATGTCCGAGGTCCCGACTTCCTGACGCGCGGGACGGCCGGTACCCGCGGAGTCGCGCACGATTCGGTGCCGCTCCGGCATTCGACGGACGTGAACCTCGGGTGAGAGAATCGGAGGGAACCTGTGGAGCGGAATCCGACCCCTCGCGGTCGCGCGCACCGGGCGGTCCGAGCCGGAGCGCTGGCGCTCACCGCGCTCGGGTGCGCATCGTCCGCCACGGCCCAGGTGGATCAGGAGCTCGCCGACCGCTACTTCGAGGAGGCCCGCGTCCTGTGCGAGCGCGAGGGCGGGCGGCTGTGGGGCGTGTCGCTGTGCGGCCCGATGGCGTTCGCCGATCCGGTCACGAGGACCATCGCGACGAACCGGCCCGCGCCCGAAGGCGATCGGCCGCCGACGCTCGGGTACGCGAACTCCTCCGTGGATTGGGGCGGTACGCGCTGGGCCACGCTCGTATGGCCACTGCCGCCCGACGATGCCCGCTCGCGCGACGGTCTCATGCTCCACGAGCTCTTCCACCGCATCCAGCCGGAGCTCAAGCTCCTGTTCCCCGAGCCCAAGAACGACCACCTGGACACGGCGGATGGGCGCTACTGGCTCCAGCTCGAGTGGCGGGCGCTCGCGAAGGCGCTGGGCGCGTCCGGCCCATCGCGCGAGGAGGCGATCCGCCACGCGGTCGCGTTCCGCGCGGCCCGGCGCGCCGAGTTTCCCGACGCGGCCGAGAACGAGCGCATCCTCGAGCTCCAGGAAGGGCTCGCCCAATACACCGGGGTCGTCGCGTCCACCTCGACGCCGGACGGGGCGATCGACGTGGCGATCCGGCAGCTCGGGCGCGAGGAATGGTTGACCTCGCTCGTGCGTACCTTCGCCTACGGGTCGGGAACGGCCTACGGCCTCCTTCTCGACGCGTACTCGCCGGGGTGGACGCGGCGGCTGGAGCCGACCGACGATCTGGGGGACCTGCTCGTCTCCGCATCCGGGCTTCAGCCGGCGGACGATGCACGGGCCGCGGCGGGGGCGTACGGAGCGGCCGCGCTGAGGGCCGCGGAGGACGCGCGCCAGGCGGAGAGGGAGGCGCACATCGCGGACCTTCGCGGCCGGTTCGTCGAGGGCCCGGTCCTCGTCCTACCGGACGCCGGAAGCTACTCGTTTCAGAGCCAGGGGATCACGCCACTCGGCGAGCACGGCTCCGTGTACCCCACGGTGCGCGCGACCTCCGAGTGGGGAGAGCTCGAGGCCGCAGAGGTGCTGATCGCCCCGGACTACCGCCTGGCCGTCCCGGCGCCGTTCGAGGTGACGGGGGACACCATCCGGGGCGACGGCTGGACGCTGCGGCTCGCCCCGGGGTGGGTCGTGCGTCCGGGTCCGCGTCCGCGCGATCGCGTGGTGATCCACGAGAATCCGGAGGCCCCTTCCGATCTGGACGTCGCGTTCCTCGACGCGGGCCACACCGATCCGCCTACGGGTCCGCGAGACGCGCACGGGTACGGTGGGGCGTAAGGGTCGGCGTCCTCAGGGCATTCGACCGTCGGAGCCGCGGGTCGCGCCCAGCGCCCCGGTGGAAGAGCTCCGCCGAACCCGCGCGAAGGGGGCCCGCATGTCGTTCTCGATCCGCTCGACCCTTTTCCATGCCCTGCTCGTGGGGGGGCTCGCGGTCCCGGCCCATCCCGCGGTCGCCCAGTACTTCGGGGGCGGGACCAAGTCGAGCGCCGAGGTCCAGCTGGCCGATCTCGAGCAGCTCCGCGACAAATTCCTCGCCCTGGCCGACGCGTTCCCGGAGGAAACGTACGACTGGCGGCCCATGGAGGGCGTCCGCTCGGTGCGGGACGTGTTCGTGCTGATCGCCGGAGAGGGCGTGCTGTTTCCGACCATGTGGGGCTTCGAGGCGCCGGACTGGGTGGCGGAGGGAGGCTTCGGGGGCGAGACCGAGCGCCTGAAGGCCCTGTCCCGAGACGAGCTCATCGCCGGGATCGAGCGCTCGTTCGACCACCTGCTCGCGCTGGTCCGGGGCTGGAGCGAGGAGGACCGGGCCCGCCAGGTGAGCTTCTTCGGGTTGACCGTCGACCTCACGACGGCAGTCACGCTGATGGCGACCGACATGCACGAGCACCTCGGGCAGTCGATCGCGTACGCGCGCATGAACCGGATCGTGCCCCCGTGGAGCCGCCCGCCCGGATGATCGTCACGATCCCCGATGGAGACACGGTCCAGGCGTCCTCGGGCGAGAAGGGGATCGCTTCGAGTCCCGCCGCCGTCCCCTGCAGGGGTGGGAGCGCGACTCTGGCGAGCGGCCGGATCCGCTTCTCCACGTAGTCTATTCGAACGGCCAAAGGCGGTCGGGCTCCAGGTATTCACCCGGGCCCTCGCCCCGGCGGCCGAGGTCGCGACGCGTTCGACGCGAAAAGTCGAGTGCCCACACGGATCCCTCCGTGGGGTCGGACACCAGCACCCGGCCGTCCGGGAGCTCCACCAGCCCGCGGATGTTCGTGAACGGCTCCGGGAATCGGACGGGGGCCGCGAGTCGAAGCTCCGGAAGCCGTTGCGCCGTCGATGGCGAGGCGCCGAGCGCCAGCGCCAAGCAGGCCGCGGAGCACCTCGCCGTCAGGCCGCGGCTCATTGCTGATCGACGACGGCGGTCAGCCGGGGCTCGTCGAGCAGCGCGTCCACCTGAGCCAGCACGTCTTCCAGCGCGCTGTCGGCGAATCGGATTCGTCCCTCGAAGTCGAGCACGTAGTACTCCGGTGACCACGTCGATTCGAACGCCTCGGTCGCCCGCCTGTCGAGATCGTGGTAGAGGGGCAGACGCACGTCCTTCTCGTCGAACAGCGTGGCCAGCCGATCGCTCGGCGGCGTACGCGTGATCACGACGATCTCGCCGCCCAGCGCACGGACCAGATAGGTGATCCTCCTCAGCTCGGGGAGCGCCCGCACCGCCGGCCCGCTCCACGGCTCCCAGAACGCGACGATCGTCACGGTTCGATGACGCAGCTCCTCGAAGTCGTGCCCGTCGCCCCGCGCGTCGAACACTCGAACGGGCTCGGTCAACAGCGGCCGGTCGATGCTCCGGGCGAGAAGCCTGCGGTGCATGTCATCTCGGGCCGCGCGCTGGAGGATCTCCCATTGCTCGGGCTCGACGAGCGTGGGGCCGAGCGATGGATCCAGGCCTTCGTCGACCGTCCCCTGGAACGGCGCCGCCGTGGCCCTGGCGAGACTGGCCGCGGCGGAGAGCGTGTCGCCGCCCGCCAGCTCGAGCGCCGCAAGCCTGGCATATACCTGGTCGCTCCAGCCGATCGAAGACGCGACTCGCAGGGTGTCGAGCGCGGCGCCTCGCTCGCCCCTGGCGAGCAACAGTTCGGCGAGGGCCACGAGGAGGGGCCGCATCTCCCTGCGGCTGGCCATGCGCTGCGCTGCCACCGTCCGTCCCAGCGGGCGATCGACATCCCCGGCATCCAGCCGTCGAATCGCCGTTCTCAAGTAGGGGAGCGCCGAGTCCCGGACCGCGGGCGTGTTCGCGAGGATCAGCGGCACCTCGGACCGATCGGCTCCCCAGCCGGGAGCCTCCGTCGCGCGGTGGGCCCAGCGCATGATTTCGGACGGCCGCCCGGCGCGTCGTGCGGCCCACAGCCCGGCGCTGCTCGTGGCGGCGTGGGGTCCGCCCTCGCGCCACGAGGTCTCGAGGTCCGCCAGGTAGCGGTCGAGGCGTGGTCCGGATGCGTCCGCAGGTGGCGCCACCCGGTACCAGATCGTCTCGACGTCGTACGGGTATCCGTCGATCAACCGCCGGGTCCAGTCCCGCTCCGCGATCGTATCGCCCACCGTGTGGGCGTACTCCACCAGGCCGGCCAGCGTCCGCGGAGCGAGGGAATCCCGAGCCGCGAGCGCCCGCGCCAAGTGTCGAAACACCCCGCGGTGCGCCTGCAGCGCACTGTCGCGCTCGGTTCGTGTGAAGATCGCCAGCTCGAGCGCCAGCCGGGCGCCCGCCAACCTCGGATCGTCGGGGTAGAGCTGCGTGGCGCGACGGATCGTTTCGTATCCCTCGTTCCAGTCGTAGAGCGTGGCGAGATGGGCGTGTGCCCACAGCGCGTCTCGCCCGGGTCGCCGGCCATCGTAGGTTTCGAGTCGCCAGCGCCGGCCGCCGCGGTCATCCACCCGTTCACCCGGTGGATCCTCCACGACGAGGTCGGCGTAGACTCCCCCGTCCCCCAGCGAGAAGCTCCCGCGATAAACACCGTCCACTCGCTCGAGCACCGCGAGGCGCCGGGGGACCGGTTCGGAACGCTCGAACCGCAAGGCGGTGGAGACGCGCCCCCGAAGCACGAGGAACGGAGCACCCTGGAGCTCCCGGCCGGGGCGGTACTCGACCTGGATGCGATCTCCTTGTTGCGGAGCCGACGGCTCGAGGGTGAGCACTCCGCTGGCCGCGTTCGCTTCGGCCGTGCTCCGCGTCGCCACCCAGGAGAGGACGCTCGCCGTGATGATGATGCCCGCGGCGACGCCCCACGTACCGCGTCTCCCCAGGGCGCGGGGATTGGCGGCGCGCTCGCGAACGGGGAGGATCACCCGCTCCCCAGCTGCTCGCCTGGCGAGGATCCGTGTCTCGAGAGAATGGGGGAGTGGCGGGCGGGTCGCGTCCTCGAGCTCCACGGCGAGCGATCGCAGCCATTGGAGGCGGGATCGGCATTCCGAGCACGACTCGAGGTGTCGAAGCACCTTCCGCCGATCGCCGGGGGTCGCGTCGTCGGTGGCGACGCGCTCGAGCGCGTGGAAGCCGGGGTGCCGGAGGAGGCGCATCAGCCCGGCCCTCGGGTCTGGGTATCGACGTCCGCGCCCGCCATCTCCCGCAGCCCACGGACGGGGAGGATGACGCGATCTCGCCGCGCTCGCCGTTCGAGGACCTCGCTGGCATCACCGGGGACCCCGACGCGGGTCGCCCCCTCGAGCGCCGCGGGGAGCCGGCGCACCCAGTCGAATCGCTCGCGGCACGGACGACATGCGCCCAGGTGCCGGAGGGCGCGACGAGAGCGCACGCCATCGAGCTCGCCCCACGCGAGGGATTCGAGCAGCCCCAGGGAGGCGTGCGCGATGCGCGCCGGCAGGTGGACGCTCGGGGAAACCGACATCATCGGCTCTCCCGGCCAGTCTCGCCGAGGAGCTCCCACAGACGCCGGAGCGCGCGGTGGAGCCGGGCCGCCGAGGCGCCCTCGCTGATCCCGAGGAGCCGTCCGATCTCCGCGTGACTGTACCCCTCGACCTGCTTGAGCATGAGGACGATGCGCTGCTCGTCGGACAGCCGGGCGATGGCCCGCCGCGTGGCGATGGAGTCGGCCGTGCCCTGGGGATCGTGCGCCCGGGAGGTGAAGGTCTCGGTGTCGGGGAGGCGGTCTTCCCGTCGTCGCTCCCGGGCGCGCAGCATCATGAGCGAGGCCCGCACCGCGAGCCGCTTTAGCCAATACGCGAAGCGATCGCGTTCCTCGTACCTGCGCAGCGCCTCGGGAAGCCCGGCGAACACGTCCTGAAGCACATCCTGAGCGTCCGGCTCGGATGCCAGGAATCGATACGCGACGTGGTAGACCATGGGACCGTGGCGGCGGTAGAGTGCGGCGAGCGCGTCGGGCGAGTCGGCGCGGACCCGGAGCACCAGGGCCGCGTCGGACAGGTCGTCCTCCCCCCCCCGCGGCCGACACCGCTCCGCGTGCCGCTCGGTCTCTCGTTCCGGTCCGTTGTCCACCTGGCCGATCGATTCCTCCTCGCTGCCGGACGTATCACAGACGGCCGTCCGGTCGCCGGGCAGGCACGCAGCCCCAGAATGCGCAGCGGGGCCCCGATCTTACGCCTTCCGTGAACCGGGCGGCGATCCCGCTCGGCGGCTGCGGATCACTCCGACACTCGCCAGCTGCGGTACATGCCCGGTCTCCCAGCCGGACGCTCCGCGAATCCGTACCGACGATAGAAATCGGCCACGCCGTCCGCCGCCATGAGGCCCACGAACGTGTTCGAGCGGGCCGTCGACGAGATGAACTCCATGATCGCCGCCATCAGCCGGGCACCGAGCCCGAGGCCCTGGAACGGCGGCCTGACGATCACATCCTGCAGGTACAGATAGATGCCTCCATCTCCGACGACGCGGGCGCAGCCGAGGATCTCGCCGTCGGGGCCCTCGAGGCACACGGAGTAGAGCGCTGCCGCGAGTCCGGCCGCCACAGCCTCCGGATCGACCTCGGCCCAACCGACTTCGCGGCGCAGGGTGCGGTACTCCTCCGGCGTCGGGGGTCGTTCGACCAGATGGGTCTCGATCATTCCGCTTCGCCTCCGCGCGTCGAAAGGGTCGCGATCCTCGAGGCCCCGCACCACCCGACCCTCCCCGCTGCCGGACACCCGCTTCGGCGGCTCCCGTCGGGTCGTCCAATGCCTCGCGGCGGCCGGGCATGACGTGGAGCCGGCGGGCCCGATCCGGGCTCGCCGGTGGGACATGTGTGCCGGGGGCACCCGTAAGGTTCGATGCCGACCGTGCAATCGGAGGCGTGTGTGAGCCAGTCCCCCGTGGGGACCTGAGGCGGAGGATCGCGTGATCAATACCCGCTCGCTTCCCGGTCTGGTGTGGGTCCTCGCGGCCGTGAGCGGCACTCCCCTCGCGGGACAGGCCGCGGCCGCGGAAGCCGAAGCGCGGATTCGGCCCGGCGACATCGTGGTGGCGAACATCGCCGACCACTCCGTCTCCGTGTTCGACGGAGAGAGCGGGGTGTACCGTGGGCCGGCCTTCGACGCCGGAGCAGGGGGTCTCGAGAATCCCACCGGGATCGCCTTCGGGCCCGATGGGGCGTTGTACGTGGGCTCGAGCGGAAACGGGCGGATCCTGCGTTATGATGGCGCGACGGGAGACTTCCTGGGCGTGTTCGCCACGGGCGCGCCCCTCGAGCGGCCATTCTCCCTGATCTTCGGTCCCCGGGGGGACCTGTTCGTGAGCTCCGGACCCGCGGTGCTGCGCTACGCTCCCGACGGATCCTTCGCGGGCTACGCCGCCCGCGACACCGCGCTGGTGCAGCCGATCGGGCTGGCGTTCGGGCCACACGGGATGCTGTACGTGGTCAACTCCACGGCGAACAACGTGACGCGCTTCGACCCGGAGACGGGCGAGCTGATCGACGTGTTCGCGGTCGACAGCCTGCAGTTCGCGTCCGATGTCGCCTTCGGTCCGGCAGGAGACCTGTACGTCAGCAGCGCGGCCACGCACCGCGTCGTCCGTTTCGACGGTGGCTCGGGGACGTTCGAAGCCGTCGTCGCGATCCTCCCCGACGACGGAATTCCGATGGGCCTCGCATTCCGCGACGAGCGCCTCGTCATCGCGGACTTCGGGAGGGGCCGCCTGTTGTTCCTCGACCCCGGAGCCCCCTCGCCGCGTCTCCGGGAGGTCTCCTCCGAAGGGCTCCAGCGCCCCGAGAACTTGGCCGTGCGCCCGTCACCCCGTTGACCTCCCGGGCTCCCGAGGGAGCCCGGCCGACTCGCCTCGGTCAGATGCCGAGCCAGTAGGTCACCTTGACGAGGAAGATGTTGTCGGTCGGCGCCCCGAACAGCCCGTCGGTGTCCCGGCCGAAGTCGAAGTCGCCGAACGGGTCGACCGAGCTCCGGTCCTGCGTCCACACGAAGTAGAGCGTCGATCCGGGCGTGTACTCCCACCGGAACACGAGGTTGCCGCGCAGCGATCGGAAGTTGAAGTCCGGGTTGGCGAGCGAGAACTCCGCGGCCGGTCCCGGCCCGTCCGGATCGATGAAGTAGGTCTCCGCGCCCGGGTCGCCTTCGGTCCGCACCGTGCCCACGTCCTCGCCGAACACGCTCTTCGACAGCTCCCGTGGCGCGTCGAACTGCTTGAGGTCCTTGTAGTCGTTGGCCGAGATCAGCGGCTGCAGGAACATCTCGAGCGACATGTGGGGCGTGAAGGTCCAGTTGAGCCGCGTGGTCATCGAGAGCTGCTTCGAATCGAGCCCCGCGAACACGTAGCGGCGGCCGTAGAAGGCTTCGTCCGTCGGGTCATCCACCGCCGTCACGTACTGGGCGATCGTCTCGCGGACGCTGTATGTCGGGCTCAGCGTGAGGTTGACGTTGGACACCGGCTTGAGCGTGACCTCGGTGCTCAGCGCGATCTCGCTCCCGCCCTCCTCGTTCCAGGCGTACCACGGGTTGAGGCCGAAGATGACCGGCTTGCGGCTGTCCGTCTCGACGCTGGTCTGCACGTACCCGGTCGCCGGGCGTCGGACCACCGGCCCCCCGCGTGTCATGCGGTCGTCGTACACGCCCGGCCGCATGATGAGGAACGAGTTGATGTTCCAGTAGAACGGCGTCTCGAACCCGAAGAACCCGTGGAACTGTCGGTCGATGAGGTCGCCGTCGAAGTTGTACTTCTGCTGCGCCCCGGCCGCCGTGAAGATGCTCCGGTACCAGCTTCCCGGCACCGTCCACTGTCGCGACAGAGTCGCGTTCATCCACACGTAATCGGTCTGCGTGAGGAAGGCGATGTCGTTGTTCTCGAATCCGGGGCTGCGGACGTTGAGGGCGGTCTCCCAGCGCCAGTCGCCCCCGTCCTTGGCGACCCGCGCGTAGGTCCCCCAGCCGCGCATCGAGCTCAGCGTGGGGTCGTATCGGTCGGTGAACAGCCCGTTCGAGCCGTGCTCGCGGTCGGGCCGCTGGAAGTAGCGGGCGCTCGAGCGCTGCGAGCGCAGGATGGCCTCCGGGGTGCCGGAGATGTTCGTGAACGCGCTCTGGAAGAGGAGGTGATAGGTGCGGTCACCCCACCAGTACTCCGCGTCCATCCCGAGGCCCTCGGAGTGGTCGTTCATCAGGGTGGCGAGCCGGGGGTCGTCGAAGTTCCGGATCACCGACGTCGCGATGCCCCCGATCTGGAGGTCGCCGTCGAGGAAGTCCTGCGACACCCGCGCCACGCCGTAGCTGGTGAGCGGCTCGACCTCCTGCTTGACGCTCTGCCCCTGCGAGAAGACGCGCGCCTTCTCGCGCTGCGTGAGGGCGCCCAGGATGCCGATCGACGTGTTGCCGGCGCGTCCGGTCACCTTGGCGGCCCCGAGGATGGTGCTCGCGTCGGGGACGTCGGTGAACTGCCCCGCGTTCCCGGCCAGGAACCCCCCGGCCGGCTGACGTCCGATCCGGCGCGTGAACAGCATGCTCAGGCTGGACACGTTGGAGCAGAAGATGCACCAGAAGTTCCCGAACCCGAACTTGTCGCTCCCCTCGATGAAGAACTCGCGCTTCTCGGGAAAGAAGGTCTCGAAGGCGCTCAGGTTGACGACCGCCGGATCCACCTCGGCCTGTCCGAAGTCGGGGTTCACCGTGGCGCTCAGGGTGAGGTTCGAGGTCAGCAGGTACTTGAGGTCCGCCCCGATCCGGTAGTTCGTTTCCGTGTCCCCCCTGAACGGATCCCCGGCGTTGTTCGTGCCGTTCACGTCGAGCTGCGTGACCGCGTACGGCAGGAGCTCGAGCCGGGTCGTGTGGGCCTTGATGTCGGTCAGACCCTCGAGGTGGCCGAAGCGCGACGCGCCGCCCTGGTCGTTCAGGTGCCAGAACGACCACACCGACATCTCGTTCAACCGGTTCACCATGCGCTGGACCTGGAGTCCCCACTCGCGCGCCCCGTTGCGCGGGAACCGGAGCTGGGAGAACGGGATCGCGATCTCCGCGACCCACCCTTCGTCATCGATGCTCGTGCCGGCACGCCACACCGGGTCCCACGAGTCATCGCCATCCAGGCGGTCGCCGCGCACCCCGGCGGGGTTGATGCGGAACTGGACCTGGGTGTTGTGGTCCAGGAACGGGTCGAAGGTGATCAGGAGCTCGTCGGACTGCGTGTTCGCGTCGCGCCGCACGAGCCTCGACACGACCCCGTCGTGCCCCTCGTCGTCGTACATGCGCGCGCCGATGAACAGCGTCTCGCCGTCGTACAGGATGCGGACGTCGGTCCGCTGTGTAGCCGGGAGTCCCTCGTCGGGCTGCCGCTGGGTGAAGTGCGTGATCGGGGTGGCCCGCTCCCACGCGTCCTCGTCCAGCCGCCCGTCCACCTCGATGCCGCCCTCGATCCGGAGCGCCACCCCGCGTGGCGCGAGCCGCTCGTGATCGGGCGCGCCCGCGGGCGGGGTGACCACGGGATCATCCGGCCCCCCCAGGACGGAGGGCTCGGGCCTCCGGGTCTGGGCCGCGACCGCGGCGGGGATGAGCGCCAGGAACGCGAGCGAGGCAGCGACCCCACATATGTGAAAAACCCCGGGGATCCCCGGGAATCGAGACACACGAGACGACATCGAGCCCTCGCGAGCTGTGCACACGAACCGCGCACGTACCGCTCAGACGCGAGGAGTCGGAAAAGGGTTGGATCGAGGTGGGGCTGGCGGGCCGGCCCCACCGGCCGGTCGTTGCAGTGGCTTCAGCGGACCCAGATCACGACGAGGTTGCAGTCCCCCACGGGCCGGTCGATGGCGGGAATCGCCAGCATGAGGCGCGCCGGCGCCTCCGTGCACGGGTAGGCCTCGATCCCGCGGATGTCGCCATACGGGATCTCGTTCAGTCGGATCGCCGTGCGCGACAGCGGCCGGCCGTTGATGAGGATGGTCCGGTTGCGGACGTACTTGATCGACAGCTCCCGGTTGAAGCGGAACAGCAGGTTGGCGGTCGTATAGCCCCGGAGCTCCCGGGCCGTGGCGAAGAAGCCGTCGATGGCCTCGCTGCGCTCGTAGAATCCGGAGGTGAGGAGGTAGGGGTCGCGGCCCGTGATCTGGACCTCGAGCGGCTCGACGGCGATGGCCTGTGTCACGAGCTCGAGCCGGAGCTCCGCATGCTGGTCCTCGCGCACCGTGATCGCGTCGTGGCGCTCGGCGTACGCGATGTGCCGGATGGCCAGATCGTAGTCGCCCGGCGGGAGCCTCTCGATGGCCAGCCGCCCGAGCGAGTCGGTGATCCCCGCCACGGGGAGCGGCGCGAGCTCGACGGTCGCGTCGGGGACGGGGCGGCCGGTCCCCGCATCGACCACCGTGAACACGAGAAACGCGGAATCGCCCAGATCCACCTCGAGCTCGATCGACTCGCAGCGCTCGAGCCCCACGTCCCGGTCGCGCCCCCGCCTCAGGTTGTAGCTCGCCCGGAGCGACGCGCCGCGGAACGCCTCGAGGCCACACAGGCGGTACCGGCCCTGCCGGTCGGTGCGGGCCGTGCGGTCCTCCGGGGTCTGGCGGCCGGCGGCCTCCTCGTAGCGCAGCGTGACGACCGCCCCGGGGAGCGGCACGCCGCTGTCGCGGTCCCGGACGACGCCGTCGAGGTCGACCTGCATGCCTCCGGGGTCGCCGACGGGACAGGCGTCCGGCCCCGTCTCCTGGCCGGTGGTCGCGCGCGGGTGGAGCGCGGCGACGAGGGAGGCGCACACGAGGGCCCGGGTTCGGGCGGTTCGGAACGTCATGCCGGTAAGCTCGCGTCTCCGTTCGACGACCGGCAAGGGCCTCACGGGGTCCGCGTGGGGGGTGATGGGCGTACGTTGTCGGGACCGAAGGGACGCGTTCGAGGTCACTCGATGGAGCGATGGCCATGTCGAGGAGAATCACGCTCGCGGCTACCTTGCTCGCGGTGGTCGTGCTGAGCATGGGGACCGCGCGGCGGGACGGGCAGGACCTCTCCGGCACCCTGGTGGTGGTGAACAAGGGGCCAGGCACGGCCACGATCGTGGACGTCGCGACCGGGAACCGGCTCGCCACCCTGCCGACCGGGCAGGGGCCGCACGAGGTGGCGATGACGAGCGACGGGGCCACCGCGATCGTCACCGACTACGGCCCCCGCGCCGATGGCTCGACGCTCACCGTGATCGATGTGCCGGGGCTGCGGGTGGCGCGGACCATCTCGATGGGCGGACACACGGGGCCGCACGGGATCGCCGTGATGCCGGGTGACCGGCGCGTGGCCGTCACCTCGGAGCGGAGCGGCCACGTTGTCATCGTCCAGATCGCGGACGGCGAGATCTTGGAGGAGATCCCTACCGGGCACCCCGGCTCCCACATGCTGGCCATGGTTGCCGACGGTCGGATGATCTACACGTCGAACGGCGGCGACGGCACGGTCTCGAGACTGGATCGGGCGACCGGCGGCCCGACCGCCACGTTCGACGTGCCGCCGCGGCCCGAGGCGATCGGCGTCACGCCCGATGGCGCGGAGGTGTGGGTGGGCTCGAACGAGCGCGGGACGGTGAGCGCGATCGATCCCGCGACGGGCGACGTGGAAGAGGCGCTCGCCGGATTCGGGTGGCCCTACCGCGTGCTGTTCACCCCCGATGCACGGCGCGTCCTGCTCCCCGACCTGGGTCGCCACCAGCTCCGCATCGTGGATCGCGCGTCGCGCGGGGAGCTGGCCGTGCTCGACTTTCCGGACGCGGGGCCGCAGGGGATCACGCTGAGTCCGGACGCGCGCTGGGCGTTCCAGTCGCTCAGCCAGGAGGCTCGCGTGGTGATCATCGACCTCGAGAGCCGCGAGGTGGTGCGCTCGCTGTCGGTCGGTCAGACCCCGGACGGCGTGGCGTTCACCACCCGGACCGTGAGCGGAAGCGCGCACTGACGGAGACGCCGCGCCCCGACCGGGGCCGCGGGTGTCGTGACGAGCGTCAGTACCGGATCGTCACGGCCGGAGCAGGTGCAGCCGGAGATCGGGCTCGAACCGCTCGAAATCGAGATCCGCGGTCACCCACTCCGCATTCGCTTCGATTGCGAGCGCCGCGAGATACGCGTCCGCAATCAGGTTGCCCGCGACCCCCGGTCGACCGCAGAGATCGGCGAAGATCTCCCAGTGGCGCGCCCCGGGCATGATGGCGATGCCGTTCTCACGCGAGCGGATCTCGTCCGTGAATTCGAGCGCGGTATCGATCGGACTCGGAGTGCGGTAGACGCGGGGGTGCGTCACGATGCGGACGAAGGCGGCCAGGATCCACTCGCAATACAGAAACGTCCCCGAGCCCCCGCCCAGCAGATCCGTCAGCCAGCCCCGATAGAACTCGTGTCCGGGATTCTCCCGCCGGTACGCATGAATCAGGATATTGACGTCGACGAGCTTCACGAATGGACCTCGCCGGTGCCCCCCATCGCGTCGAGGAGGCCGGCGGAATCGTCGAGGTCGATCCCCGCCCGGAGACCGTCGCCGCCGAAGACCGGCAGTGAAACGGAGCGGGGCGACCGCGCGCCACGTTCTCGCTCCAACAACGCGGTGACCGCATCCTGGATGAGCCGGGTGAGGGAGCGCCCCGTATCGAGGGCATGGCGCTTCGCATCCTCGAGCAGCCCGTCATCCATTCGAATCGTCGTCCGCATGAGGTGAACGTATGTTTTGACATATATATGTCAAGGCGGGGTCCTCTCGGGTGGCGCGATTCACGTGAGGTGTCTCGCCGGGTTGCCCGGCGCGGTTCAGGTGAATCGTCGCGCAGGGTCTTGCAGCGGCGGATCCTGATTGCCGCGATTCATGTGAATCGTCGCGCCGGGTCTTGCGGGCGGCGGATTCTGATCGCCGCGATTCACATGAAACGTTTCGTCAGCTCCGCCCCCGGGCGAAGTCGTCTCGAGCGGCCCGAGGGACCAGCTCCATCGCCCCGCGTCCGGCGGGCGGAAGGCCCACCGAACGCACACCCTATGATACGCGGCGGCATCAATCCGCTCTCAACCGCGTCGCCGGAGCGTTCCGACTAGCGCACCACCACGCTGCCGGTCGCCATGCCCGTGTTGGCCTTCGCCGGGTCGAGGGCGATGACCTGGAGATCGAGCTCGCCCGGCGCGTCGACGGTCGCCGACACCGTGTACTCGCTCGTCGTGCCGGCGAACTCCATCGGCCACTCGCCCACTACCTCGCCGCCTCGGAGCGCCCGGGCGGTGATCCGGTAGGCGCTCGAGTCCCACAGCCCGCCCGGCTCGGTGGGGCAGCCGCACAGCATGGTCACGCGGGCGCGGATGTCGAAGGGCTTCCCGGCCTCGATCTCGGCCCCCTCCACCGGACCGATGAGCTCGACCGTGAACCCGTTGAGCTCGAGCACCACTCCCTCGCCCACGAGGTCGACGCCGGGCAGGACGAGAAGCGTCTTCGCCGCGCGCTGGACCGCCTCGCGCGTCCCCAGGGGCCCCTCCGCCTCGATCAGGACCCGGGTCGGCTCGCGGATGTCGAGCTCGGCGACGTACGCCGCCGCGCCGTCGGTGTCGTACACGGTCTCGCCCCGGGGCCGCGGGCCCATGATGAGCTCCGTGCTTCCGGTCGAGCCCTCCTGGAGTCCCTCGGCCAGCACATCTCCCGACGTGGCATCCCGCACCGTGACCCGAGCCCCCCCGACCCCCGAACCGATGATCTTGGCATCGTGCGCCGTGACCCGGACGAGGATCCGGGTCGTCTGGGCTTCGAGGGAACGGGGCCCCAGCGCCGCGGCGCCGAGCGCGAACACGGAGAGGACGGTCCAGCGGACATCGACGTGCTTCATGCTTCGGGCTCCTTCGGTGACCGGACGGCCGCGCTTCGACCCGGAGCGGGCCCTTGCCTCGTGGGCGGCGGCGGGCTCCAGGCTATGACGCAACCTACCGTGAGGAGGCCCCGCATGAGTCGCCCGGGGAGTCGTTCCGCCTCGATCGCGGCCTGTCTGGTCGGCTTCGCGTGTCGCCAGACCGGTGAGGCGCCGCTCGAGCCGGTGACGATCCGTGACGGCGCCGGTGTTCGGATCGTCGAGAACCACGTCGCGATCGACGAGCTCCCCGAGTGGCGGCTGACGGCCGAGCCCCGGGTGAGGATCGGCACCCTGGACGGAGCGCCCGAATACCAGTTCTTCGGCATCGCGGCGGCCGCGCGTCTCTCCGACGGGCGGCTCGCGGTGCTGAACTCCGGCACCAGCGAAGTCCGCATGTTCGATCCGCCGGGGCGCTTCCTGCTCTCGTTCGGGAGCGAGGGAGAGGGCCCCGAGGAGTTCGAGGCCGCGGCCGGGCTGTGGTCCCTGGCCGGCGATTCGCTGCTCGTGTACGACGATCGAGGGCAGCGTCTCTCGTCGTGGACACGGGACGGCGAGTGCGAGCGTCTGCGGATCCTCGAGCTCGAGGCCGATGCCATCCTCGGGGTCGAGCGCGACGAGCTGGACGTCGAGCACTTCGTCGACTACGAGATCCTGCGGGGACAGGCGAGCGGCGCCGGCTGAGCGGCGGGCGCCCCACCGCGTTTTCCGGCGATCAGCCTCCGGCCGCCGTCTCGAGTCTCGTGCGGGGGTCCTGCACGCGCAGACGCACCACGTACTGCTCGTCGAGCTCGCCCCGCCGGATGCCCCACAGGCGGTCGCGCGAGAACACCATGATGCTCGTACGGGGCGGGATCCGGACCTCGCCCAGGTAGCTCCCGTCGTCCTCGAACACGTGGTAGACACGCGGCTCGACCCAGGTCGCGGGAGCGGGTGCCTCCGGATCGTCGGATGGCGTCGCCTCCCGCTTCTCGGCCGTCGCATGGACCTGGACCCAGATCGTGCCGTCCAGGCCGGCGGAAAAGCCGCGGAAGGCCGGCTTGTGGTCGGGCACGGGCTGCATGGCAGCGGTCATGTACTGTCCCTGACGCTCCCATTGCCAGTCGAGGCGGGCCTGCTGCTCGTCGCGCTCCTCCTGGAGGACGGGCACCGGGGTCCACTCCTTCTCCACGCGCACCACCGTCCCGTCGCGATTCCGGATGTCGAACAGGTAGCGGTCCGACACCCCCACGACGATCTGGCCGCGCTTCGTCATCACCCATTCCTTGCTCGTGAGGAAGACGCCGTTGGGCGAGTCCAGGGGCTCGCCCGGGAACGCGGGCGAAGCAATCGTGTCGACGATGGCCCCCTCGGGATCCAGGTGCAGGAGCCCGACGGGCCATGGCGCGTCCCTGGGCACGGGACCGGTGAGAATCTTGAGATAGACGTGGTCGCGGTCGTCCACCGTCATGGCCTGCGAGGTGAACAGCCCGCTCGCCACGGGCTGCGTGCCGGCCGGGGTGCCGTCCGGCCGATAGAAATTGAGCCGCCCGTTGCGCGCATCACGGAGCACCAGCCGGCCGTCCGACAGGATCGCGAGGGCGAGCACGGCGTCCTCGTACTCCCCCGGCCCCTGTCCGCGGCCGCCGACCCGGCGCACGAAGGCGCCGCTCTCATCGTAGTAGCGCAGGCTCGGCGGATTGGCGTCGAACACGTACACCCCGCCGTTCCCGTCCGGCACCATCTCCTGCACCTCACCGAACGTCAACTCGTCGGGCCCCTCGAGCATCCCGATCGCCATCTCCTCGACGACGCTGACCGGAGCTCCCCACACGCTGCCCGACACGATGCGGACGAACGTGGTGTCCCCGGAGACCCGGCGCTCGACGACCGGGGTGGCGTCACCCCCCCCGCGGGCGTCATCCGAGCACGCCGGGACCGCGAGGGTGGCGACGAGGACGAACCGCGGGAGGGCCGCCGCGGGCGGGAACGGATTCCGTCGACTCGCAATCACAAGACGCCTCCTGTCGCGAGGCCACCATCCCGGACGTGACGATGCCCCCGTCGCGTGCGGCCGCTACACATCTCCTTCGACGCCCGCGTCCCCCTCGACCGCACCTTCCTCGCGTGGATCGATCAGACGCAGCCGGACCACGTACTGCTCGTCGAACTCGCCGGTTCGGACGCCCCACAGGGTGTCGAGCGAGAACGAGTAGAGCCGGGCGCGCGGCGGCGGATCGACCCGGCCGAGGTAGGTGCCGTCTCCGCGATACACGTCGAAGACGGGGGATTCGGTCCACAGGAGCGGCGGCGGCCCGCCCTCCTCCCGCGGCTCCGGCGGTTCGTCCAGCGGCTCGGCCGGAACGTGGAGCATCACCCAGATCGTCCCGTCCGAGCCGACGCGG
>Ga0315553_10000457_pt1 | contig 36564 bp, 35 predicted proteins | sample SalMarSW160140MG_FD_203099 | JGI IMG/M metagenome (GOLD analysis project Ga0315553, IMG submission 203099) | Salt marsh sediment microbial communities from the Plum Island Ecosystem LTER, Massachusetts, United States - Salt Marsh Sediment SW1601-40 ... | reverse complement strand
GGATCTAATCCTACGCCTGTATCGGAATCATAATATTTTTTGTTTAATATGTTCCTTACACCTAAATTTATACCAAGCTCCAGAATAGCCATTTTAAAGCAATTATATTCTATGTGTTAAATTGGGTTAAAATTTAATCCTAACCTTATTAGGTTGTAAGTATATTAATAATTTAACATTGTAAAACGAATCGAAAATTTGAAATCATTTTTGTTTTAATTTCTTATCAAAATACAAGATGATTTGTTAACAGATGTTATTACCTAATTTGGCGTTTATAGGCGTTATAGGTGTTTTGAAGTAGAAAACTAACTGTCATAGGCCCCACTCCACCGGGATTTGGAGTTATCCATGAACACATCTCAAAAACATCCTCGAACTTAACATCTCCTCGAGTTTTTCCATTTACTCTACTTGTGCCTACATCAATAATTACAACGCCTTCCTTAATTTTGTCTTTGGTTATGAAATCAGGTTGACCAATAGCTACTACTAAAATATCCGCTTTTTTAATATGACCCTCTAAATCTGATGTCGAAGTGTGGCATATTGTTACCGTTGCATTCCTTTTTAAAAACATGAATATTAGGGGTTTTCCCACTAAATTTGATCGGTTAATAATCACAACATGCTTTCCCTTTAATTCTACATTATAATATTCAAGAAGTGTAATTATACCTTTAGGTGTAGCGGGGGCGAATTCCTCGTTGTAATCGAATAATTTTCCTTTATTGATTGGATGTAGACCATCCACATCTTTAAGTGGATCGATTTTTTCAATGAATTCAAGAGTAAAGGTTTTAAACTTTACAGGTAAGGGTAATTGTAAAATAATCCCATGAACGGTTGTGTCATTGTTTAACTCACTAATTTTTGTAAATAGTTCTGTATTTGTAACTTCCCTGGTTAACTTAACTAAAGTTGAGTCGATCCCGATTTCAGCACAAGTCTTTCTTTTAAGATTTATATATAATTTTGATGCGGAATCGTCTCCTACTAATATTGCAGCTAATTTTGGCCTAATACCCGTACTTTGATATTCCAAATTAATTTTGGTTTTTAATTCTGAATTCAGTCTGTCTGCTAATGCCTTACCGTCTAATACTTTTCCCATAATATTTCTTGATATTTTTGATTGAAAGATAAATTAGACTAAATATAATTTAATTTAGATATTCAAACAAATAAATAATTATTATTATAAGCTTATTAAAATGTTAGAGAAGGTTTATATTCTTCTCCGTCGAATCAAAAAATAGATTATTGCTATAATAACTCCAATAATTGAAGGAATTATTATCAACATTAAGTAGCTAAATTCAACGGTGAAAACATCTTCATTTAAATCTTCTAACGAATTAAAAGTCTCTAAGAGTTTAAATGCGTAAAAAGATGTACTGACTGATGAAGTTCTCTGATCGTTTCCTTCAACCCAATCACCAAAGCCACCATCGAGAAAGTTTTGGTGATTCAAAACCCAGTTTACCGTATTAATTCCATGTAATTCATTTTCATCTATTAGCTCAATGCCTTTAACACAGTAAAAAGTACTAGTTAACAAAGTATTATCGGCGAGAAAATCTGGTAAATATCCCCCAAAATTTCCAATGTTATCTGGATCATCAATGTAAAAAGATTCAAAATATTTTAGAGTTTTAGATTTGTTGACAAGATCATTTACATTTCCTAATTCATTGACAAGATAAACGGCAAAATAAGTCGTGATTATTGTAGAAGATAAAGATTGATCTCCGCCATAACCTCCATCAGTATTATTACATGACAAAACCCAGGATTTATGAACTGTTTGGTTTACAACTGGTTCTTTCATTATGGCGTATATGTTATATACGAAGAAAGTTGAAACCATATTTGCTGTCGTTGATGTATTTGTGGGACCAAATCCACCCCCAATTTGAATCGTTTCGTTTAAATATCGATGAATATCATTGTGTAGACTTGAACCTAAAGATGTTTCTAGAGACTCCATTCTGTTAAGAGTGTCTAGATAATATAATAACTTGTACAAATCAATACTTTCAACATCAAACATTATTTGTATCTGATCTATCAGAAATTCTTTTAATGTTGCGATATCTACACTTTTAGTTTCCTCAAATAAGACTTCCACAGAATATGCATTGAAATAATCTATAATTTCTATAGCATATGCTGTATCTTGATAAGCAATGCCAAAAGTACCATCGGTATTCCGGTTATCGTAAAGAAAATCAATTAAGTGGTTCTGCCGGGTTTTCGCTAAAGCTACAGGGGTAATACTACAAAGAAAAGTAATAATGAGTAATAGTCCTAATGATAATTTCCGATGTTTGTTTTTCAATAAATACAAACCCCAATCTGGTTTTAACTAAATTTAATTTTTAAAATTTAACTTGTAATTAAAAATTAACGATATTTTGAGTTTATAGTTGGATTATTATGCAAATTAAGATAAAATTAAAAATATGAAAGCTAAATATTACTGCTAAAATATTTCACTTATATTTTTGTACAAAGCAGCACTATTGGTTTTAAATTCTTCATAGCTAACAAATAAACTTTGAAACGAAGGGAGTGATCCAAGAATACTAGCACCATTAAAAATCGCAAATTGCAGATTTTCGGGAACATAAAACTTTAAAACTTCATCAGAAGACTCATAAAATCCAGAAAATTCCACTGCAGGAGGAGGTTGTTTTACTATTTCAGGCGGTATCTCTGGTAATGGTTTCAATTGAAAACTTGCCCCACAATAAGGACAAAATACAGATGATGCATCTTCTATTAACTTCTTACAATTAGGACAGAGTAAATTACCATTATCCAATTTAGGATTCTTAGGTAATCTAGTGCTGCCAATTGTAAGTTCTGGCAAGACAATTCTCCCGTTACAAACAGGACAAAATTCTTTACCGTCAGTTAAATCTACAAAAATTCCACAATGAGGGCATGTATCTTCTTTCTTTATACTTCTTTCTTTTAATTTCATTTTTTGCTTTTCGTTTTTAGAGGGTTTTATTATTTTTGGTTTTGGTATTTTTCCTAGTTGAGGGACTAATTGAACTAGCTCTGTTCGTAATCGTTCTTCGAAGCCAGAATAGGATAGATTTCCACCCGAAAGCATAATATGAGACAAAAGATCGCTCCAGTAATACTTGTCAATGCTTTTAACACTATTAATTACCGCTTGTGGAATATTTAAAATGTTATAACCTAATAAATTTGGTTTGAATAATACTTCGGGAGCTTCATGAAATATGTAATTAGGAATACTAATATTTGATCCATCTGGCATAGTGAAGATAAAGTTGTCATCTAAATTAGGAGGGTTTTCAGGATCTAATGCAAAAAAACAGTTCTGCTCTTTTATGTTTTTAATAATCTCATCTACTGCACTCGACTCTATATTTATTCCCTCTCGCATTAATAAATTCTTTAGATGTTGATTAACATCTGTTCCCGCTAATGTTAATTTTTGTACGGATTGTTCTACAATCTCCCCACTTATAATCGGGCATATCCACGATGTACCATCGCCACTCTCTATCACAATTCCAGTTGTTAATCCTACGCTGAATAAGGATAATACAGGTGTTGGAATCATTATTAAACTTCTTACTTTATGCGTTTCGTACAAAACGCGAGCAATATATTCTTTAGTTTCTTGGGGTAAAAACGGGGGTTCAGTATATAACACCGGATAATTAGATAGATTTTCAATTCGTAGAAGTGAATAGAATATGTAATTCAAAATTTCATAGTAATCGTTCCAATCCAAAATCGCACCCCTATCTATTGGATGTTTAATTTTCAGAACACCTCGCATTTTTGAAGCGTCTGAACCAACATAGATATTGCGAGCTCCTACATCAACCATTACTGCTTTATATTTTTCAGTTCCAGTTATTGTTGGGAATACAAATCTTGGACTTGGTTCTCCTGCGAATCCTATTTTAGAATAAGCTGAACCAATGTCTACAATAATTGGTGTTCCGGGAAGAGGTATTGCCATATGTAATCAATTGTAAATTTTAAAATGCTATGTTCTTCTATATAAATATCTAAATTTAAGTATTAGTACAATAATATAATAAAATGATTTTCTTTAATTAAATAATTTTTCCTAAAGAGGACGGATAATTAGAATATTATATTAGATGTTTATTTAATCTTATAGTTATTTAAATACTCCTTCGATGATTGTTGTCTCGTAACAACTTCAATTGACAAGAATTTACTGTGTTGTGGAACTCGATTATAAAGATAAATTATTCTTCTTAATCAATTTTAAAGGTTTTTTCGAGTTTCTTCTCGACTTCTTGTAATTCAATCAAGAGTTTTTTATATGTATTTAACAAATATATCCCCCACTTATTCAGTTTGACCCACCCCCCGCCTCCAGTACCTCCTTTTTTAGTTTCTACTGGTGATTTCCCAGTTCTCTCCTTTATCTTGTTTAAAATATTCCACGCATATTTGTATGAATATCCGCATTCTTTCGCTGCTTGAGTCAAAGACTTTGGTTCGTTATTATTTGTTATATAAATACTTTCAAGAAGATTTGCCCATCCAGAGCCTAGAATATTTTCACGCGGGTTATCTTGAAATTCTAACCAAAATTTGATTCCAAATCCAACTTTCTTCTTCAAATTTTCAATATTAGGTTCTTCCTTCAAATTTTCGCTAGAATGCTTTTCCATATTATTTAATTGATTTTCTCAATTTTAATTGTTTTTATAAGAGTAAAGAGAAAAACATTAAAGTTAAGAGGCTTTTTTTTGTATAAAATAATTACACTGAATAAATATGTTTTTTCCTGATTCTAAAAGCTCTGTAAAATTAGGCAGAAGTGTTATTAAAAATGTCTATTATTTCGAAGAATCCCCTATGTTAGATTGCAATCAGTTTATACTAGTTGACAACGATACGGAGGAATTGACACTCTTTGATTCTGGTAATGGACTTAGTTTAAAAGGATTATTTGATGGAATGGGAAATTTAGGTTTACATTATCAAAAAATAACGAATGTTTTCCTAACTCACGAACACGTGGATCACGTTCTTGGCCTTTACCCATTAATTGAATTATTAAAAAAAAATCCGCCTACTATACATGCTTTTGGAGAAACGACGAAAATATTAAGAGAAGGGGACGAATCAAAAATTTTTCCGGGTAACCTTGGAATTAGTCCTGAAATGTTTGGTTTAAAAATTATACCATTAGATGTAATTGATTTGAAATTAGATGAACTTATTCGAATTGGGTCAGATTTTACCTTTAAAGTATATCATACACCAGGACACTCCCATGGTTCAGTTTGTTATTACGAGGAAACTAAAAAAATTTTGATTCCCGGAGATTTAGTATTTACCGGTGGGAGTTTTGGAAGATACGATTTCCCTGGGGGATCCTTAGATTCTCTAATCAATTCAATTAAGTTTGTAAATGATTTAGATGTTAAATATCTACTTCCAGGGCATATGGGGATAAGCGATAACGGTAATCAGCAAATAGATTATTCTTATAAGATGATTCAATCAATAAAAAGCTTTTTCTAATCTTTCATTAACTACACACATTTACTTCATAAAGTAAGGAATCCATAGAACGATATTTCTTTAATTATTTAATATTTAATTGATAAGAATATTTTTTAACCTAAAATTCTATATTGAAGTTAATCACTTTATTTTAAATTAAAAAAAAAAATCGAATTAAATGTTGTGAATAAAATGACTGACAAACCAACTAAACCAGTAACCGAAATTTTTTTAAGATCATACCCAAAAGTTATATTTTTCTGGCCTATGGCCCTCGTTTCGTTTGTATTATGGCTTTTACAATTGATTAACCCAACACCTGTCGCTTGGTACGGTAATTTCTGGTTAATTGTGTTTTTTATAAATATGTTTATCGTTGCTTTCGATTTTAACAGTACGAAATTTTTCATTTTAATTCTCGTTGTTGTTGTTGTAGTTATACTTCTAGTTTTTCTAGTACCAGGATTGTTTGCTGGTCTTGGAGGAGGAACCTTTAATCCAGGTTTAACCGCAGAATTCTATTTAGTAGTTGCTCTAATAATGGCGTTAATTCTCGGACTCGTTTTTATTGGATCTAGATTTGATTACTGGAAAATTGAAAGAAACGAAATTTATCATAAGAGCGGAGTCTTCTCAAGCGCAGAAAGAATTCCCACTAAAAGCCTAAGAATCAAAAAGGAAATCCCAGATGTGTTTGAGTTCTTTATTTTACGTGCAGGCTCAATTACGCTCATGCCAGGCCATGGCGATGTGATAAATTTACCAACTGTGCTTAACATAAATAAGAAACAGAAGCAGATTGACAATTTATTAAGCTATGTCTCAGTAGAACCTGATGAAATAGACGGATCATAGTAAAATAATATAAGTTAAAAAACTTTTTTTTATTTTTTTTGAATTATCATTAGATTTAAGAATTTGGCTATATTCTCCTTATTACATATGGTACATCCCCCAATTTTATTGTTCGATTTCGATGGTTGCGTGATCACTCAAAAATCTCTTGAGTATGCTGCTTTAGTTCACTTAAAAAAAAAGTTTTATAACTGGAGAAATACGGAATCTCTAAGATTAATTGATATAGCACGACTTTTTGAGGAAGCTGACTCAAAGAACAAAATTAAGGCTTTTATCAATATATATAGAGTATTTAAGAATTACATTCCGAGTAGATGGAAGAGAGTTTTATTTTTTGTAAGGTTTAGGAGGATGTATCCTAAATTTGAGAAGTACGAAACTTTGAAACCAAAATTGAGAGAAGTTTTAACCGATTTACAAAAATGTGGTGTTAAATTTGGGATTGTGTCAAATACAAGCGGTGAACGGCTAAATATATTTAGAAATAGACTAAGCTTAGATAAGTATTTTTCTGTTTATATTTCCCGCGACGATACAGCTATAAGGAAACCTCACGCTTACCCTATTTTTAAAGCATTAAAGCAACTTAAGCAGACATTAGGAACTCCAATTGACAAAAATAATGTCTATCTAATCGGAGACCTTCCTACGGATATCGAGTGTGCAAAAAACGCAGGAGTTAAGAGTATTGCGCTACTTTCTGGTCATGGTACTAAATTGAGCTTGGAAAAAGTAAATCCAACAATAATCCTTCGGGATATTGAGGATATATTAGAGATTGGCCCTTTCAAAAAATTATTATTGGATTAAACATTATACATCGTTAATAATGTTTAATTTGGAAGAGTTTGAAAAAGACCAAGTTCTTTATTCCCTAGTTGAGAAACTCAATAAGTTACTCGAAAAAAATAAGACTGAAAAAGTAAAGCTTATCGTTGAACAACTTAATAATTTATTAGAACAGCAAGAATACGAAATCCAAATAACTTATATTCTAAGCATTTTAGCAGAACAAGATTCCACACTAATAGGGAAAGAAATTTTAAAGAATATAGAGAATTTAACTCATTCAGATAATTCCATAACAAAAGTGAATGCTCTCATAATCATAGGATTCGTGATGCTTTCAAGTAAAAATGACATTGAGACTTATTTACCAGATTTTATGGCAAATCTGAATGATGATGACAGAGATGTTCGGGATAATATACATTATTTTTTACATGAAGTTGCAACAGAACACTCTAAATTAATTTGTAATTATAAAAGTGATTTAATAGATGCTCTTAGCGTTGAAGATAACGAAGAAAATTTAGTAGCTTTAATCCAACTCTTAAATAAATGTCTCGATTATAGTTTTGAGAATTTATACGATTTACGAACGATTATCATATCATTAATTAACAAGTTTTATAGTAGAGAACAAACAAAAACATACTCTGAATTACTATCCTTTGTAAAAAATGTTTTTCCATCTTTAATTGACTTAAAAACAGAAGAATTGGATAAAAAAGAGCTTATTAATGAGATTCAAAACACATTTCTCATAAAAAGACATATTTTTTTAACGCAATCTGCTAAAATTGAAGGAAAACCAAAGGAGTTCTTACATAATTTAAAGAGTATAAGCCAAAAAGACTTTAAAATTTATTTTTATGTTAAAACCCAAGAAAAACAAATTCATATTTATGAACTGGAAAAAGAAAAATTGGAAAGTTTGTTTCTAAAAAAGGAAAATTTGCAGAAGAAACAATTACTTAAGATATTTTCTCACATCATTGATACAGAACAAGAGCTTAGATTATTTTTAAACGCTTTAATAGATTTAGGTCATATCAGAGGGTACTATTCCAAATTGGGATATTTCTATACCAATAATAACATAGAATCAGAATTGATTGGAAAATTTAAAGAAAAGGGTATGGTGAATTTAAAAAAATACAATCATTTACCTCCTGATTTTGTTAGTGGAATTATTAAAGATATATCCAATTCAACCAATCAAGTTTTTTTGCTAGGAAAAAATGATAGCGCGTATTTTTCCTTGAAAAAAATACAGCAACAAATTAATGTAGAAGCGGCTAAAAATACATCAATTGATCTGAAAACATATAGAGATCTATTGTCCGAAAGAGATTTCATAAAATTGATAAAAAATCTACCAAAAGGATATTTAACTAATTTCCGAAAAGGAACGCAATGGCTTACTAATGTTGGATTATCTAAAATCAAAAAAGAAATTGAGAACTCTAAGTTGCTAGGTTACTATTCTATTCCAAAGCTTTCCGAAAAATACAAGATAAGAAAAGAGCTATTAGTTGAAATTTTGGAACAATTTATTGATATTAGAAGTGGGATTTATGATAATAACAAAGAAACATTCTACTTTTCTAAGTTTTTAAACCAAAGAATAGATAAGATTAATAGTATTCCATCAGAAAGAGATAAACAAAGAGAAATAAATTTATTAGTTGATGAGTTTAATATCGAGAAAAACCGTATTCTTACAAAATTGGACGAAAATTTAAAACTTATTGGTAAAGAAATACTCGGAAAAGAGCTAATCAGCATCAAGGAATATACTGAAAAAACGGGTATGACTTACGAGGTATTTCTAGAATTTATTAATAGTTTAGGTTTAAACTATTTTAAGAAACGAGAACTCCTCATTTTTAACGAAGCAAAAATTGAAGAATCAAAAAATGACATAAAATTGATGTTAATCGACAAATCTAAATCTGAGAAATTGATTCACTTAGGAGATATCGATGTAACATCTAGTATTGTTGAGGATTTGTTAAAAGAGCTCCGAAATAATGAAAAAATTAAGGGGGTCTTTCATATTCAGGAAGGAGAGCTAGTCTTTTACACTGAAAAAGGAATAGAAAATTTGATGCTAGAAAATAGTTTTTTGTTTTCTTTTAGCGATTTTTTTTACGGGAAAATTCTTGATGATAAGGATATAGAGGTCTTAACATCTATTTTTAATAATTTAATAAGTAAAAATCTGTTGAAAGGTACTTTTGATAAAGACTCGCAAACATTTGCTAGTTCTGATGTAATCTTCGCTCAGGATTACAACATTATTTTATTCGAATTCGAAAAGATGATAACAAAATATATTAAAACTTTCAATACTGAGTTTGAAAAAATAAAAAAAATCTTGACTAAGCAAGATGAAACGATTTTTCCTCAAGAAATTAAAATGATCCAAGAACGGATAGATATTATTAACGAAAAATATATCCATTGGAGAAACGGATTAGAAGCGTTCGTGAGTAAGGCTAACTCAACGCTTTTACAAAAACAGGGTTTTACGCTTAAAAAATACAAATCTATGTCTTTTTCTACAGAAAATAAAGAAGAGATAAAGTTATTTGAGGAAGATCCTGAAGTTATGGATTTAATCTCAAATTTCGATAGATGGGTTAAGTTATTCAACGAATTAGAGCTTAAATATGGAAATATTATTTTCTACCAGAAAAGATTAATAATCAAAGAGGATAATAAAGAAGATCGTAATAAATTAGAAGATTTATTGTCTAAATTACATCTAGTTTAACATTGAAATAAGATTTAGAAAACTACTTCCTACTATCTTCAATTTGAGAGATTATATCTTCAATATCTATTTTCTGGTTTGATTTAATTTTATAAGTTTTAGGAGAATACTGACCGTTCATCTCTAAGATTCCTTCTTTTTCTAAAAAATTAAGAGATCTCCAAATAAAATTAATCTTTGAGCGGTTTGAGGCTTTAATATGGTTGCATCTTCTAATACTTTTAGTAGTAACTAAATTGACATTATTATCTATTAGTTTATTTATTGCTTCTAGAGTTTCCCGTAAGTTTCTCGAAAAAAAATCCATAGAATCCTTGCTCGCTAAAAACAGTATTTCACTAAATTAGTGTATTAATTTATTCATACGGATTTAAAAAGTTTTTTTCTACTGATACAAAAACGCTCAGATAGGTTCGCGTATTAAAACATTAAAATAAATCAGGATATCTATATAAAATAAGATAATTTTTCTAATGACGGAAAACTCTCTTACCGCAAAAAACTAATGCACAGTTTAATTCGTCAGCTCGCTTTATAATCATCTCATCCCTCATAGATCCTCCTGGATTAATTATAGAATTAGCACCTACATTTACTGCAGCTTCTAAACCATCAGGAAAAGGGAAGAATGAATCTGTTCCCATCACAGAATTCTTCAATTCCTCTTCATGGCCGAATTCTTTTGCTTTTTGTGCTGCTAACTTTACTACATGAACTCGACTTTGCTGACCAGCACCTATTCCGATAGTGTAGACTCCATTATCGTACATTTGAGCAAAACAAGCGGAATTAGATTTTGTCCACTTAGAAACCTTATAAGCAAAGATTAAAGCTTCCTTTTCTCTCTCAGTTACTTGCTTTTTACTCACAACATTCCATTCCTTAATAACGGGCTTAAAATCATATTCTTGAACTAATATACCACCCAATACTCCCCTAATTTCATAATTTTCGTAGATTAAATCTCGTTTTTTTAGTAAGTCACCATATTCTAATATTCTCATGTTTTGTTTTTGCTTCAATATCTCTAATGCTTCAGTTTCAAAAGAAGGAGCCATTAAAACTTCAACGAAAATATTTTCTTTATTCACTATGAAGTCAGCCGAATCTGTGGTTAACTCTGTGTTTACACCCCATATCCCTCCGAAGGCTGAAAGAGGATCTGTCTTAAACGCCATTTTAATAGACATTAATTGATCCAATTTATCGATCGCAATCCCGTTAGGGCTAGTATGCTTTAAAATCGCAGTTACATGTTGATGTTTATCAAAATCCAGTAGCATTTGAATACAAGCATCAATATCTAAGTAATTGTTAAAGGATATCTCCTTTCCTCCAAGCTGAATTAAGTTATGAAGACCGTAATTACATGAGAGGTTTCTGTAATATGCTGCAGCTTGATCCCAATTTTCTCCATAACGACAATCTTGTATTTTCTGATATGCATTGAAGATATAGGGTTTCATAACTTGGTTGGGGTTGTAATAACTTTGCAAGTAATTAGAAATTGCTGCATTATAGTCGGCCATTATAGCAAACACTTCTTGAGCTAAAGTTGCCCTAGTTTTATCGCTAATTCCCCCGACTTCCTTTAATTCAGTAAGAATTTTATCGTAATACTTAGAATTTGCGACCACTACTACATCCGGAAAATTTTTCGCAGCAGCTCTTATCATTGTTGGACCCCCGATATCTATCATTTCTAAGGCTTCTGTTAAAGTGATATCTGGCTTTGCAATAGCCTCCTTGAATTGATATAAATTACATACTACCATATCAATAGGAGGAATGTTGTATTTTATAGCATCCTCAACATCTTTTTTAAGATTCCGTCGAAATAATATACCCCCCTCAATTTTCGGATGGAGAGTTTTTACTCTTCCGTCAAACATCTCTGGAGAGGCAGTGTAATCTGAGATACTTTCAAACTCAATATTATTTTCTTTTAAAAGTTTTCCAGTTCCTCCTGTGGAAAGTATCTTAATGCCGAACTTTGCTAATGATCTCACAAAATCAACAATATTCTCTTTATCAAAAACACTTACGATAGCTCGTTCAATTTTCTTCATTTTTAATCATTTAATTTAATTAGATTGGTAAATCCAACCAAAGATGTATCAAATTAAGGTGAAATTCTGTTTTAAGTTAATTAATAGGTATTTAATAAAAGATACGATAGTACTATGAAATTGATGATATACACCTATCAAGGATAGTTAATACCGGCTTAGTAAGTCGTGAGGTCTTGATTCTTTCTGCCCCGAAAATGAGACTATTCCAATTTTTGCTTTTTTCATATCATTTATACTTTTGGCTCCAGCATATATCATACCATTTAAGATGCCTTCTTTTAGTGAGAACAAGACGCCATCCATACCTCCAACAAATGGAACATAATCGCTTACTCCCTCTGGAAGCATTTTTGAGCCTTCCGTGTATCGATCTGAAACATAACCCGCTTTTCTCGCTTGCGAAGATCCCATACCTCGATAAATTTTAACTTTTCTCCCTTGTATGGTATCAACATATCCAGGACTTTCTGTTGAACCCGCGAAAAAGTGTCCCGACATGATTAGGTCAGCACCAGCAGTAAAAGCTTTAGGTAAATCTCCAGGATTTTTAAAACCACCGTCTGCAACTAAACTAATTTTTGTGTTGTAATCCACTAGAGCATCAGCAACCTGAGCGGTAGCAAAAAGGGTAGGCGCCCCAACGCCGGTTTGAATTGAAGTTGTGCAGATTGAACCAGAGCCCATCCCTACCTTTATCCCAATAAATTTATCCTCGTCAAAATCACCTTTCGTAATTAGGTGTTCAGCCGCTTCGTAAGTTCCAATATTCCCTAATACAAAGTCAGAATCTAAAAAATCCATGAGCTTTTTAGTTCCCTTAATGTCTGATGTTTTATAGAAATCTGCTACATCTATAAAAAAGATGTCTACATAAGTTTCAATTTCTTTTAAAAACTCTTGAGCCTGAGTTGATTCTGGAAATTTAGGAGATAGGGCTAAAGCGCATATCAAGTGTCCTTCACTATCCATTGAAGCTAAAGGAAACTCTGGTGCTAAATCCTTCTTAGTAATTAATCCCTTCAAGTAGCCAGTTTTGTCAATTATAGGTAGTTTCTCCTTTCTCGAACCAAAAAGGATTTCAAGCGCTTTTTCTCTAGATGCTCCAGGTTCGATAGAAATTACTTCCTTAGTCATGAAATTCTTAACTTTACCATTATTGATATCATCTTTAGAGAAGGGGATATCTCTTTTTGTGAAAATCCCGCATACCTTATTCTCCTCGTTAACTACGACAATTCCACTAATATTATAGTTTTCCATCATGTATTTTGCTTTAACAACGGGTTCATCTGGTAAAATTGTAGCCACATCATCGATTACGAAGGATCTTGCTCTTTTCACGATCCGTACCATCTCTAATTGCCGTTCATAAGAACAATTACGGTGTAAAACTCCCAAACCTCCCAAAAGAGCCATTTTTATCGCCATTAATTCTTCAGTTACAGTATCCATTGCAGCTGACATAATAGGTAAATGGAATTTATATGGACCTAAATGGGAAGACATATCAACATCGGTTGGTTCAAAATTGGTAAATCCTGGTTGAATGAGGACATCGTCAAATGTAGCAATTAAATCGTTATAGTGAACTTTACTTCTGTAATAATCTGTCATTTTCTTGGATGTTTAAAGGTGTTTTATTAGTATAGTAGATGTACTATATTTTTTACTTTAAATTGTAAATATTAGTTATTAAGTTAGTTTTAATTTTAAAATTTTAGGTATTTAGTTGGAACGAAATATATAGTATCTCTTTTAAAAAAAAGTTGCTAATTAGAGGATATTAAAAATGAGTATAATTCATTACATACGGGTTAAATTTTTCCGAGGCAAGTTTTTTATTTTAGGGTCGTTTATATAAGAATTTAATGTATTTATAAACGCGGCTCGATCGATTTTAATATTTGAAGATTCTAAACTACAGTAGTTACTAATGTGATCGTTAAAGACTTGAGAAGATACATTTTCCCCCAAGTTTTTTATAATATCTCTTTCCTCTATTAAGCATTCTATAGGGGATAATAATTCAAAATCTCCATTCTTCCAATCCTCCCAAAGCGGAGTGTTAGGTAATATATTTAAAGTTCTAAAACGGAAGATCGTCGGGTTTATCTCTGTAAGCACTCTTGCGGTTCCTTTAACATGGTCTTCTGATAATTTTAATCCTCCTAAACCTAACATAACATACAAGCTTAGCTTTATACCCGATTTAAGTAACTTCTTTCCAGCTTTAATCATCGATTCCGCATTTGTTCCTTTCTTCATAATTCTTAAAATCTTACTACTTCCACTTTCTAATCCCATATAAACGATGTCTAATCCAGCTTCGTCTAATTGTTTTAATTCTTCATTAGTCTTTCTCAAAATATCTAATGATTTTGCATAACAACTTACTCTTGGGACATTGTTCATTCTTAGTCTAACATATTCAATTATTTTTACGAGATACTCTGTAGGTGCCGAAGTAGGATTACCACCGGCTAAAAAAACGGGATATCCGTGATAATTTTTTTCAGCATAGAGATCTATATCCTTTAATACATCTTCTAATGGGCGTATTGCATAATCTTGAGTAGTACCATAAATTCCTTTATATGTTCCACAGAAGCGACAGCGATTCCAATTACAACCTCCAGTGACAGCAATGAGTACGCTATATGCTTCTACAGGGGGTCTAATTACTATCTGGCTTGGAGGGGCTTTAAAAACCATGATAATTCTTAAATTTTCGTTATATAAATATATGTTGTTATTTTAAATAGGTTTGAGTTATTCTAAGCATTTTAAGAATAAAGATTTAAGCATTATAATTTAATGCTAAATTGATAAAATTTTTTTTTTATAATTAATTCTAATTTTATAAGTTTTAATATAGTTATTTTGTAATAAAAATCGGTATTTATAGTGATAGGACCTCATACTCAAGGAAAAAACATACTATTTACATTTAAAATTGTTATAGTTGGTCCTCCGAGTGCAGGTAAAACTTGTCTTTTTAACCGCTTTTGTTTTAATTCCTTTAATTTTGATACTTCTCTTACAATTGGAATAAATTTTCACTCACTAGACTTAAAAATTCGCAATATAGATGAAACGGACAATCCTAGAGAAACTTATAATGTATTAAGCATATTTGATTTTGGTGGTCAAGAACGATTTAAAGCGCTACTTCCAAAATTTCTTGGTGGAGCAAATGGAATTTTATTAGTTTTTGATCTAACTAATAACAGCTCATTTGAACAGTTAAACTTCTGGTATGAGCAGGTATTAGAACATGCTAATGGCTTTAATCTTCCAAAATTATTAGTTGGAAGTAAAAGCGATTTAATATCATCTTCCGCCATAGAGAACCTTGTTCCAGAAGAAGAAATACTTAATGTTATCAAAGAAAAGAATATGGATGGGTTTCTAAAAACATCAGCCTTACAGAACCAAAATGTAGTGACTGTATTTAAAGAGTTAAATAATTTGATGCTGAAACATCAAAATACTCGCTATGTTGTAGTTTGAGGGAAATCTATTAGTTATTTCAAAAACTTCTCATATACAGATAATCGGAAAATTCATTGAAGAATGTTTTCTGATTTTTATTCAGATCGGGATAAATATTCTTAAGAGCTGCCTTAGCTTGACTTATTAAATTCTTAGAAAAGTGTTCTGCTATGATCACTGCGTTTGTTTCTGTAAAAATATCCTCTACAGTTCTTACATCATCTTTTCTTAATTCATCTAAATGATAGATTTCATTCAGAGTTTTGGATTGTTCCTCATCAGTATTTTGAACGGCAAAAATGTATATTATTTTTTTCTTTCTTGCTTTAATATCGCTGATTAAATCAATTATGTCATCTCGAATCGCAAATGCCTGACCCATCAGATTCATAGCTTTGCTTAGTGGATTTATTTGATAATGATTATTCCCTTTAGCTAAAATTGCTCCTATTTTTGTGGATTTTTCCAACAAACTTGCCCTTTGCATTTCTGCTATTATTAGATATTGCTCCAAGGACATTGTTATGTTATGGTAATTCATGTATTCTTCTATTATCTGTCCTTTCATTAAATTATCCATTGCTGATATATACTCGTTTAAAGCTAATAGCTTTAAATTTTCAGAAAATTTTGAGCTTTTAATAACTTTTAAACCTAGAAGGTAACCCTGTGTTCCACCTAAAATACTCATATCTCGTCCATACATTTGGATTATTTCATTCCTATTGTGTATTTCTATTTTATCATAAACCTTGTTTAATTCATTTTTAAGTTGGACATGAAATGTTGGTTTACTTCTTCTTTCAGCATCATCATCAATAAGATCGTCTTGAATCAAGTGGCCACTATGCAAAAACTCAACCGCTAAAGATACCTTTCGAATTTGATCCATTTGATGATTTAAATTAATAGGATTTACAATTCCAATGAAGGCAGCAATTAAAAGAATAGGATGTAATCTCTTAGCATTTTTGTTAAGAATAAACTCCTGAAGCTGAGCAAAAAAATCCTTCAGTAAAATCTCCTTTTCATTTTCATTTAAATAAGCGAAATAATCTTTTAGTTCTCCATCTATAGCTTCTTTCTCAACTTTAAGGAATTCTTCTATCATTTTTGATCAGCTTTTCTGTATATCTTAATTCGTATTAATAATATTTGAATTAAAATATATTTATTTGTGAAAAAAAGATTTTTATTATTGTTTTTACGTTATTAATTAATTCTGAAAAAAAATATAAAAATGTGAATTTTAAGTTGCTAATTGCAGTTATGTCCGATTCCCACGATCATCGTGATAATATTTTAAAAGCTGTTTCTATAATAAATGAAAAGAAGGTTGAAGCACTTATACATTGCGGGGATTTTGTTGCTCCATTTGTCAAAAAATGGTTTGATAAGCTAAACAATTCAATAAAGAATCAATTTTTTGGTGTTTTTGGAAACAATGATGGAGACCGATTGTATTTAAAACAAACTCTGGGGCAAAGTTGTGTTTTTCCTCAAAACGGTAATGAACACATAATGGAGTTAGGTGGAAAGCGAATTTTTGTTTCCCATATGCCAAAAAAAGAAACTATTGATGCCGTAGCGAATTCGGGCATGTTTGACATTATACTTTCAGGCCATACGCATTTAATGGTTAATAGGAAACATAAAGGTGTTTTAATACTTAATCCCGGTGAACTTTGCGGATATCTGACTGATAAACCTACATTTGCCATCATTGACACTGAAACTTTGGAAGCAGAGATCATCGAACTGTAATCTCGTAATAATTTCTCAGTTTTCTTAATTTTTTTATAATAGTAAGGCTTAATCTATATTATGAGTTTACCTTTAGAAGGAATCGTTGTTTTAGATTTAGCTAGAATGTTACCCGGTCCATACGCTTCAATGATCTTAGCAGATCTTGGTGCTGAAGTCATTAGGGTAGAAGACCCAAAGTATCCATACGGAAGTCCACCTCCGTTTTTTCAAAAAGGTAGGTATCGTGAAAGCGCATTTAATTCAGTAATAATGAGAAATAAAAAATCCATTACTCTCAATTTGAAGAATGAAGAAGCCTTAGAAATATTTTACAAATTAGTTGAAAAAGCAGATATTATTCTGGAAACATTTAGGCCAAAAGTAACAGAGAAATTAAAAGTGGATTACGAAACTCTTTTTAAAATTAATAAATCGATAATTTATTGTTCACTAACTGGATATGGTCAATACGGCCCTTACGAACAATATGCGGGACATGATTTAAACTATATTGGTATTTGTGGAATATTAGACTTAAATAAAGAAAGAGAATTTATTGGAGAAAAAAAACAAGAAAGAAAGCCAGTTCTTCCAGGAGTACAAGCTGCAGATATAGGTGGAGGTTTAGTATCAACTATTGGGATTTTGGGTGCTTTATTTGAAAGAGATAAAAATCCTAACAAAGAAGGTCAGTATATAGATATCTCTATGACAGATTGCGTTTTTTCTTTTATGCCAATGGCAGCAGCTTTTCAGTTTTCTAAAGGATTAAATGATGGTATGACTAAACCAAGAAATCCTTTGCACGGAGAAGTCCCCTTCTATTCAATTTATAAAACTAAAGACAACAAATACTTATCTGTTGGTGCGATTGAAGTAAAGTTCTGGCGTGGAGTTTGTATAGGTCTTGGACGAGAGGATTTAATAACGAAAGGGAATTCTACTGGAGGAGAAAAAGAAGAAGTATTCCGAGAAGTTCAAAAAGAATTTTTAAAGAAAACGCAAGAAGAGTGGATGGAAATTTTTTCGAAAATTGACTCGTGCGTTATGCCAGTAAAAAATTTCAGTGAAGCTTGTGATGATCCGCAAATTAAAGCCAGAAATATGGTTGTTGAACTCACCCACTCAAAATTTGGAAAAATTCATAATATAAATTCTCCTATAAAATATTCGAGGACGCCCTTATCCATAAGAAATCTTGCACCAAACATAGGTCAAAACACAAAGGAAATTCTTCGATGGCTTAATTATACACCTGAAGAAATTAAAAGTTTCAAAAAAAGGGGTGCCATTTAGAATCTAACGAAACTAAATATTAATTATTATTTGACAATGACAACGGAAATCGAAGCCTTAAAAACAATCTTAAAAAAAAACAATGCTAATGCTGATATTTGGATCAAGTTAGGATATGCATACTTTCAAAACAAGGAATTTAGTAATGCAATAAAAGCTTATTTAGAGGGTTTAAAACTAGATCCTAAAAGTGCAATCAACTGGCATAATTTGGGATATATTTATTATGAAATTGAAGATTATGAGAAAGCAATATCTGCACTTAATAAAGCTTTAGAAATTAATCCAAAATTAGTAATTTCTTGGCGAGAGCTAAGTTCAATATATTTAGATACAGGTGAGTTTGATAAATCTATAGAGGCATGTAAAAATTCTCTGAATATTGACCCCAAAGATGAAGTTGTGTGGACTAATTTAGGTTCAGCTTATTTTAATAAAAAACAATATGACAAATCGATATTTTCCTTAAAGAAAGCTATTGAGATTATTCCCAATCTAAAATTTGCTAATAAGATATTAGAATTAGCGGAAAAAGCTAAAAATAAATAGTCAGTACTCTCTAATAGGTATTTAAGCATCAAATTCAAAGACTACCTTTATAGCATGAGATTCTCCTTTATTACTTAAAGTATCAAATGCTTCTCGATATTGAGCAAGTGGAAATTTATGAGTAATTAGCATTTGAGGATCTATTAATCCTTCTGACAAAAAATTTAAATAAAGCTGAAATGCGTGCATAGATTTATCACGGAAATTTTCTATGGCAAATGCATTTGAACCAATAACTTCGAGTTCTTTAAAATAATGAAGAGAGTTTTCAAACCTTTTTGGAGGACTTACACCCAAAAACACTAATTTGCCTTGAGTGTAAAGAATTCTTTCTCCTATTTCAAAAGTTTCTGCTGAAGCGATAGTATCAATTATACCGTTTACACCATCTAACATCCATTTTAAACCCTTATTAGGAGTATATAATTCAAAGTTGTAGTATGCAGCTAGTTCTTCAATTAACAAATCACCTGAGCTTAAAAAAACATGGTCAGCCCCTAATTTAAGAGCTAAATCTTTCTGAAATTGATAGCGTCCGATCCCAATTATATGTTTTACTTTAAAAATATTCTTCAAACAAAGAATTGTTAGCAAACCTATAATGCCTAAACCATAAACAAGGATTTGAGAGGTAGGGTGAGGATTTAACAATAATAGGGAATGGAAAGAAACAGAAAATGGATCTGCTAAAACTGCTTGTTCAAATGATATGTTTTCAGGTATTAAAAAACATTGAGATTCGTGAACGGTTAAATATGGGCTAAAACCTCCATATCCTTGTGTAACCCCTAAATGCATTCCTACCGGAATATTTCCCCTCTGGAAATTTTGACAATGTTTAAAATCACCTAAAGAACATCTTGAGCATATCGGTAAGATTCCTCGGGGTTCGCATGAAAACCATGGACTAATTACCACACGATCTCCCTTTTTAAACTTTTTAACTTTGAGCCCAACACTTTCTATAATACCGACAGGTTCATGTCCCATTATTTGAGGAAATGAAATAAAAGAACGTATAGGATTATCAAGTGACCCCTTAAGTTTTAATTCAGTCATGTCACTACCACAGATTCCACAAAAAACTGTTTTAACTATAACCCAGTCTTCGGCGATTATTTTAGGATAGGGAATATTTTTCAGAGATACTGGCCCTCCTGATTTCCAAAACCCTTTAGGATTTATTTTTCCTCTAATAAATGCTTTCAATAATTTGATTCTTTTTAATTCGAATATTAATGCTGGGATATTACTCTTCTCTTTTTTTGAATTCATATGAATTTACACTCCATTTATTGATCAAAATAAAATTTAACTTTAATCGATTTAAATTTCTCTTGATTTCTGGCAACCACAAACGCTTTTCTATAATCTCTTAGGAGAAATTTATGTGTAATTATTGGTGTTGGATCAATCCTTCCCTCTTCTAACAATCGAAAATAATGATAATATGCATGATCTCGGATACCTTCAAAATTTTCTATTGAAAATGCATTACTACCAATAATATTTATCTCTTTAAAATACCATGGTGTCCATTCAAATCTTTTTGGGACATGGACTCCTGTTAATACAATTACTCCGGAACTCTCTTTATTATTCTCAAAATCTACTAATCTTGATTTAACGATACGTAAGCCTGTTTCTAATGTTTCTGCAGATGCAACAGTATCAAATAAAAAATCAATTCCTTCTAATAGCCAAGGTTTTTTTCTCTTTAAATAATAAATTTCACAATTCAAATAATCTCCAACACTTTCGATGACTCTGTTTGGAGGAGATGATTTAATCACTAGATCTGCGCCAAATCTCTTTGCCATTTCTATTTGATGTGGAAATCTAGCAATAGCAATTACGGTTATATCTTCATAAATTCTCTTTAAGAAGTGAATTGTTAGTAGCCCAAGATTTCCACAACCATAAACCCCACAAATCGATCCTTCTCTAAGTTTAACTTTTAATATTGAATGAAGTACCACTGAAAAAGGATCTGATAGAATAGCTTGGTCAAATGAAACTGAATCAGGTATTTTTATTGCCATAGTTTTATGCGCTGGGAAAAATTCTGCAAATCCCCCTGTAGCATCACTACTATTACCTGTATGAATTCCACGGGTGAGAATACCTTTTGTGAAATTTCTACAAAGATATTTTTTTCCTTCTTCACAGGCTTTACAAATAGGTTTAATCTCTCGTGGTTCGCAACTTACCCATGGATTTAAAGCAACTCTATCACCTGGTTTTAAATTTGATGATTTTCCTACTTTATCGACAATTCCAACAGCTTCATGTCCTAAAGTTTGAGGCCATGAAATTAAGGCAGTTATGGGATTATCATAGTTCCCATCAAGAAAGATTTGTTTCTGATCAGAACCGCATATCCCACAATATTTCGTCTTAATGACCAGCCATTCATTAGTTATGAGCCTTGGAGAAGAAACTTCTTTCAAATGTAATGGTCCAAGTTTGGAAAGATATCCTTTTAGATAAATTGTTCCTAATATTTTAGATAATGCTAACCTGGAAAGTTTGTAATTAAATACGAGTGCTTTCATAATCCTTATTCATTAGGTATATTAAAAAGCTATTAGAATTTTAATTATTAATGATGTTTAAATGTTAATAAATATGATTCCCTTAAAAATTATTTATTACTTAAAACTAAATCATATAATTGGGATAATTTTATTTGAGAGAGCTTTTATAATAATTTAAAGTACCCATAATTCAATTTTGTTTTATTTACGATAATAACAATGATCGAAAAACCTGAAAGAAGGGAAGATGAAGAAGAAGGCTCAGAAAACATAGATAATGCAGATATCCAAAATCATAAGGTTCCTGAAGAGGAAACGAAAAAGGATGTAGGTAAACCTGTAATTCTCAAAGCGGAAGCTTATAAAACAATTATTTTGTATGCTAGCAGATATGCTAACCAAGCTATCCCTTCCAAAGATTGGAAAGAAATCTATGGACTTTTAATTGGATATCGAGATGACGATTTTGTATATGTGGAAAGAGCAACCCCAATGACCTTTGGTCATGATACCGATGTCGAATTCAGTGAAACAGATTACGGGGATATTGAAAAAATTAACGAAGAACTTGATAGAGAGGGTAAAGGTTATTTTTTCGTAGGATGGTTTCATTCACATCCTGGATTAACATTATTTTTTTCTTATATTGATCTCATTAACCAACTTGGGTTTCAGGGCAAATTTGATAATGCAATAGGATTAGTCTTCGATCATACTCTCCTTGGGAAGAAACGAGAAGAAAAAATCGATAAAAACATCCTCACAAAATATGATACGGGATTTGAGATTTATCGATTAACAGATGCCACAATGGATCCAAATTCGGTCGAATTTGAAACGAATTATCATAAAGTGGATTATATTGTTGAAGGGTTAAATAAATTCTTTTTTGCAAACGTACTCGCAGAGTTATCATCTTTAGTATCTGCGGGAAAACCACTTCAGCAAGCCTTCAAGGAACAATATAAACTTGACTCGAATTATAAAGATCTAGATGAGGAATTGGATAATCATAATTCCGATTTGAATGAAGAAAATCTTGTAGAAATCCCGCAATATGAGGATATGCAATTCAGCGTGAACGATATTTCTTATCAGACAAGTATAGATGATACTATTGTAAGAGAATTAGCTGAACAGATTATATACCAAGGGAATGAAGCTTTTAAAAACAAAGATCCTTTCACTGGTATAGAAAATTATCGCCAAGGAATTGAGAAATATAAAGAAATAAACGATATGAATAGAGTTATGGACTTACTAAGAAAGGTGTCTAGATTCTGTATTTCGAATAATCATTTAGTGTTAGCTCGAGATTTTGCTGAGGAATTATTCAAAGTAGCAGAAAATAACAATCATACATTTTATATGGGGATCGCTAATTATATTATAGGTTACATTGTCGTAAAAGAAGAAGAATTAGAAGCCTTAGAATTTGGTTTAAAAAAAATTGAAGAAGCAGCTGTAGAATTCATTAAAGTTAAAGATTTTGCTGGTGCTGGGATGGCTTTTAATAGAATAGGGTTGATATATGAAAAAAAAATTAAGAGTATTGGACAAGCGTGCCTTTTCTATCGTGAAGCCATAGAAAATTACAATAACGGTTTAATTTATAGTCACCCTCTAAGAATTACTCCGTGGAGCAAACCGGAAGTTTTAATTGAAAAACTCGTAGAATTAAGAGATATAGTCGATGTTTTACTGCCAGATATTGAAAATACTGAAATTAAAATGAAAGTCGTTGATGACTTGAAAGCCATTCATTATAACTTCTAATCTCGACATACTACCAAAAACATTTTTCTTATTTTGGATTAGTACAATCAAAAAAATTAAATTTTAGGTTATATTATTTTTATTACATACTTCTTTTAGTTGGTTGACAATTCCGCGTAAAAAACAAAAAATAAAATTTTCACGCAAATTCGCTTGTAAACATCTCACTCCAATGGGAGATATCGCCAATAGTTTACAACCTCTTTGCTACTGTGGTGAACGAGACTTAGTAATGGGCAAAAAGGCTTATGTCTGCCAAGTATGCTCGTTGTACGTACAGACAAATCAGCGAGTCTCAGATGTATATGAAGAAAGTAGAAAAGATGCAGAAAAGAAAATTAAGGAGAAAAAAATAGAACTAGAGGCATTTGAATTAGCTGAATTAGCAGTTGATAGCGAGCTCGATTTAACAATTGATGAATTTGAAGAAGAAGATGAAGAAATTTCTCTAAAATTCGAAAAAAGAAAAGTAGGAAAAGACGAAATTGACGATTCTGAAGATTTTTCTTTAGAATGCCCATTTTGTGCAGAGCTATTCGACGATCTAAGATCCCATCTACTAAATTGTGAATTTGCTCCTGATGACGCAAGTATAGACGATATTCTGCCTTCCAAATCGCGAAAAAAGAAGAAAAAACCTACAGCGGCTTCAGGAACAGAGACTAAAGAAAAGCAAGTTTGTCCTTATTGTAAAAAAGAATTCGTTAGATTAGGGCGCCACATTACCTCCTGTCCAAAACGACCTAAAAATGATGATAAGGACGACGATAACGAGGAAGAAGAAGACGATAATGACGAGGAAGAAGAGGAAGATGACGAGGAAGAAGACGAGGAAGAAGACGATGATGATGATGAATCTTAAAAATCCTTATAAAAAAGATTTTCCTTTTTAATCTCAAAACATATATTATTTAAATTAAACCATAGTTATGGGTAGTCAAGAAAATATTTATTATTGTATTCCTGTTTTTCGGCCTCCCAGTGAGGCAAATTCTCTTTTAATACAATTAACTGAAGGTTGTACTTTTAAGTGCGATTTTTGTATGTCAAATCTTCGAAAACATTTTAAAATCCGATCAGTTGAGGAAGTTAAAAGAGATTTAGATATCGGGGCAAGAAGCAAATTTAATTTATCCGTGCGCAAATTATTTTTCTTAGATGGTAATGCTATGGTAACCCCCGTAGCAAAATTATTAGAGCTTACTAATTATGCTATGATAAAATTTCCTAATTTAGAAAGAGTAGGCGTTTACGCTCATGCGAAGGATATATTGAAAAAATCTGATGATGATTTGAAAGCTTTATCAGATGCTGGGCTAAAAATTGCTTATGTCGGATTTGAAAGTGGTTCTGATGAATTACTTGAAATAGTTCATAAAAACGCTACAAAAATGGATTTTATTAATGCCTCAAAAAAACTAATGAAAGCAGACATAACAATGTCTGCAACATTTATTAATGGTCTTGGAGGGGCATATAACGAGAGCGTTTCTAAAACTCATGCTCTTGAATCAGCAGATTTAGTAAATAAAATTTGTCCTGATGACGAAAGGATATGGTATATTGCGTTTTTATCTCTCATGGTTCCACCCGGAACTGTTATATACGAGAAAAAATTGCGTAATGAATTTAAAGAGATGAAATCTTACGAGATTCTATTAGAATTGAAGCTATTCATTGAGACTATTAATTTTACTAATAAGTCCGCAAATTGTATATTTAGATCTAATCATGCTTCTAATTATTTACCAATTAGAGGAGTATTAGAAAGAGATAAATCTGAAATTTTAAACCTCATTGAGTATGGGTTAAAAAATAAAGATATTTTAAAACCTGAGCATTATCGGGGTTTATAAATTTTAAATATCAGAAAATCTTTATGATTTCAATTATTAAAAATTACTTCTCGATTATATTGTGTATATTTTTTTATGGGACTTTTTGGATTGTTTATGAGTAGATTAATAATGCTTTCAATCTTATCGGGAGATATCGACAATTTCTCAGATATCTCGTTTATACTTAATTTATCGTAGTTCTTAGCCATAGATTCGAATTGAGTAAAAAGTAAATTCTGATAAATTTTAGTGACTAGTTCTTTCAAATTGGGTAAATTAACATATTTAGACTCTTTAATGAAACTTAAAATTTTCCCAGAAGCATCGTTATAGTTAAGAACTTTATAGGAACTTATGATAGTATACAATTTTTTAATATGAGTAAAATAAGTATTAATATCATCACTTAAATCATGAAGGTTATATTGATTTAGATTATCATCGACATCATTCTTTAACATTGCTAAGAGTTTTATGAAGTTTTCTAAAGTAGTTTCGGTGAGGGTTTCTTTCCTAAGATTGTTGTATCTTCTCAGAAAAATTTTCCGATGTTCATCAAATTCAACCAGGAGTTTTTGCTGTAAATGGGTGAATTCCTTAATCTCTTTTTCCAAATCAAAATCTGTACTGTATTCTTCTACGAGAGTAAGAGTAGAATTTATTTTTGATAAAGCAGATTTGAAATCATCAAGATCTATTTTTTTTAAGATAATTGATTTATAAAAATCTAGTTCTTCGATTATTTCTTTTTTTTGCTTATATCTATCTATTTTATCTTTTGAACTCATAATCAATTATGGCGAATTTTTTACCTCAAACCTATAATAACATTAAAGATCAAACGATAATTTAAATTTTAATGTATAAGAACTATACAGTTTTTATTCACTAGAAGCATTATGATTCTAAAAAGGAAAATAAAATGTAAAAATAAATTTAATTTTTAATATTTTTAAAATTCTTTAATATCTATTCTTCGTCTGAAGTCTCATCTAATTCTACTTCAGCATCTTTGATATCATCTTCGAGTTCTTCTATTTCTTCCTCCAGCGTATCCGTTTCTCTTTCTATTTCTTCAGCATCTCCTTCTCCTTCTTCGGCTTTTTCTTCCAGTTTTTCAGTTTTCACTTTGTCTTTCTTCTTTTTTTTCTTAATTCTTGCATCAATTTCTTCTACCCTTTCTTCTAATTCATCCGCTTTTTTCTCAAGGTCTTTTGTTTTCTTTTGCGCTTTCTTCGCCTTTTTTTTGTCTCTAGTTTCGATCTCTGCTATCTTCTCTTCTACTTTATCTTCGACTTTTTTAACTTTAGCTTCAACCTTCTTATCTAGCTCTTCTACTTTTTGCTCTATTTTTTCTTCGACTTCCTCTGCTTTTTTAAGTGAACCTGGCTTTTTATCACCGGGCCAAGCAATGTTCACAATAGCCCCAATTGAGATTATCACTATAAAAATTATTATGTATAGAGTTAAGTTATTTTGAGGAAAGAATGGCAAAACATAGTCCATCCAATTTATCATCCATAATCCCAATGGTGATACGATAGGCTTTAAAAAATTGAGAATGGCAGCAACAATGTCAGCAATTATTTGAATAAAATCAACAGTTAGAAGAATCATGATATCTCTTTCCCTCCTATTGTTGTTTTATATCTTTTCTCTCTTATCGTTTTCCGATTAATTACAAAATCCACGAAATCATAGCCCTTAAGAATAATAGTAAGGAAATATATTCCCATATATAACATTACCATGTTTTGAACATTAACAGTAATGTATCCAACATTAACAATTTCAATCACTATTTCAAAACGCACTAAAGTTGCTCCACTAAATTTGTACGACCAAATATACAAACAGTTTAAAATTATTTGTATTAGTGCGAATGTTCCTTTTCGAATTGATTGTTTGGGAGAAGAATAATTAAAAAATGCACAGGAACTTATAAGTAATCCGAATGTAGAAACCCAATATATTATTCTTTCGTAATTATGTTGCTCAAGTACGATAGCGACTCCCAATATATTCATCTCTTTGATAAAGGTAAAGGTAAAATAAGGAATTACCATAGTTGTAACAATATAGACACTCATATAGATTACCCCTCTAGTAATATTATAAAATCGCCCCATTTTAATCACCTTTTACGGATAATGATGTATTGAGTAATTTATAATAGTGGTTGTGAATGTGTAGAGATCTAATGAATAAGAAGCTCTAAAAGTGAGATTAGCATGATATTCTAAGATGTAAGGGGTTCTATACCAATCAATATTCGAGAGGGGAGGAATATTCGGGAGAATGAATCCGTCTGCTGCAGTACCATTGAGGGAAGATTTCAAAAATCCTCCATGGGCAACATTGCCATAAAAATGAGATTTATCAAAGATTTTTACAGTTGTTGATGCGTTTCCAGGGAGTAATGTATTCCCGTAAGTCATCGAAACCTGAAAACTTATTTCTATATTGGTTAAATCGTAGACACCAGCATTCGTTATATTAAAAGGTAAGATAATCAGCATTGAGCTTGTGCTAGTAATATTTAAGTCTACTTCGATAGGTCCATCGGGGACGTTGATATTATAGGAATCTGGATTTAAAATAGTTACAGCAGAAAAACCACCTAAAAATCCGACAGCCGATAATGATAATGTAAAAACAAGAAGAAATAGACGAACAACCCACCTGAACACACGTGACGGTCTAATTATGTTCACCAATCTTTACATATACTTTTTTATTAGATTTAGTAAGTTAACAATAATTAGATAGGCATGTTTATAAATTTATTGTCAAGTTTAACAAAAAAGGGAAGTCTTTAAATACGGCACGGGCGCAACCGTGAATCACTTAATCTTCAAAAATTTACAAGATAAGTTCATTTATCAACCGTATACATTTGAATTTTTTTTTATGAACAACACCCCTACTTTTTTACCTTTCACTTCTCCTACTGCCGCATCTACAATGGTTAATGGTTTTTCTTCTAACTCAGGAATGATATTTTTCTCAATGTATACCTCGATATGCTCGGCTTTAAATTGTTCGTTCTCAATATTAGTATCATTCAACTTAACAAAATCGTTATCGTCTAAGAGTTTAAATTTTTCCACCAACTCGACAAAATTTCCACAAAGAGACATTGTTCATGTTTCAGCGGAATGATAAAAAAGTACTACTACTAATTGTTCTGATTCGATATTTTGTTGTTCATGAATAATATAATCCATTGCTTTTTTTGAGAAAGAAATTTTAAACATTCATCACCAGTATAATTTTTTTATGAACTTATATTTATTTTTATATAATATATAAAACTATTATTTATCTAAAATACTTAGTTTAATATTTTAATACAATATTGAAAAAAGATGTATAAAAAATGACAGAAATTAAACAGATTAGCGCACACTCGGAGAATGTTGATAAAGTTATAGAAGCATTCGGTACTTCAATTGAAAAAGGTTTGTCTGAAGCTGAAGCACAATCAAGAATTGAAAGATATGGGAAGAACGAACTAATTAAAGAAAAAGGAAAAACTGCTCTCCAAATTTTCATTGGGCAATTTAAAAGTTTCCTCGTATACTTACTTATGTTTGCAATTGCAATTTCAATTATTATTGGAATTTGGGAGGGTGCCCAGCCTGGTGCTGAAGATTGGTCTTCGGAATATACAGACGCAATTGTAATTTTAGCGATTTTAATTGTAAACGCAATTTTGGGATTTTATCAAGAATATCAAGCTGAAAAGTCTATGGAAAGCTTAAAGAAGCTAGCGCCCCATTTTGCTAAGGTTCGTAGAGATGGCAAGGTGAATGAAATTGCAGTAGAAGATGTAGTTCCAGGAGATATAGCTCTTGTTGAAGATGGGGATAAATTCCCGGCAGATATAAGATTCATAAAAGAATTCTCTCTCTATGTTGACGAGGCTATTTTAACTGGAGAATCAAAACCTGTTAAAAAACACCTAAAAATCGTAGACGAAAAGATGATTTTAGCTGATAGAACTAATCTTGGATATATGAATACTATAATTACCAGAGGAAATGCAGAGGGCGTTGTAATTGGAACGGGAATGAATACTGAGATAGGAAAAATCGCTGAAAGCTTGCAAAAAGAAAAAGTTGAACCTAGTCCTTTTCAAGTAGAGGTAAACCGTTTTGGAAAACTATTAGGGATAATAATTCTATTGATTTGTGCTGGTGTGTTCGTTACAGAAATAATTATAATACTAGCGACTGAGGGTTTAGCATTCACTTCTCAAGAAATTGAAGAAATCATTCAAGCACTAAAAATTTCTATAAGTTTAGCAGTATCAGCAGTTCCAGAGGGTCTCGTTGTTGTCATTACTGTGGTTTTAAGTATAGGTATGAAAAAAATGGCTGGTAGGAACGCGTTAGTTAGGAATTTAACGGCTGTAGAAACACTAGGGCGAGTGAATGTAATTTGTTCAGATAAAACAGGAACGCTCACGAAAAACGAAATGACAGTAGTGAAAATGTATTTAAACGAAACTGTGTTTGATGTAGAGGGTGTTGGATATAATTTAACAGGTGATATTAAAGAAAATGGGAATTCAGTTGTCATGAATGCCGATCTTAAACGTTTCTTGGAGGTTTGCCTATATTGTAACAATTCCAATGTAAATATTCTCGATCAAAAAACTGGAGAAGTTAGTGTTGTCGGTGACCCTACTGAAATTTCTATGAAAGTTCTCGCCTTAAAGACAGGTTTAGACGAATATTTTGAAAAATTGGATGAAGTTCCTTTTGATTCTGATCGGAAAATGATGAGCGTAGTGGGTAGATTAGATGGTAAAACATTTGCTTTAATAAAAGGAGCTCCAGATGTACTGATGAGGAATGCTACCTATATTTTAGAAAATGGGGAAATCAAACCTATTGGTACCGCTATGGATAAATTATCGAATAAAAATGAGGAGTTTGCAAAAAATGCTTTGAGAGTTCTGGGAGTAGCTTATAAGGAATTAGAGCCAGGGTACGATCTTAACGAAGTTGAGAAGGATTTTACCTATATAGGTTTAGTAGGGATTATTGATCCTGCTCGTGATGAAGTTAAATTGGCGATTCGCGAAGCCAGAATGGCTGGAATTCGCACTATCATGATTACGGGAGATCATAAGATTACTGCCATAGCGATAGCTCACCAGATTGGTTTAACTGAATCAACTGAAGCTATAACAGGCGTAGATTTAGAAGCTATGGATGATGACGAATTATTAGAAAGAGTTAAAACTACAGATGTTTTCGCGAGAGTTACTTCTGAGCATAAACTGAGAATTTTGAAGAAACTAAAAGAGCTCGGTTTAATAGTTGCAATGACGGGAGATGGGGTCAATGACGCTCCAGCTGTAAAAGGAGCTCATGTAGGCGTAGCTATGGGTTTGAAAGGTACGGAGGTTACTCAGGAGGCTTCGGATATGATCCTTATCGACGATAATTACGCAACGATTGTAAATGCAATCGAAGAAGGGAGAGGTATTTTTGAGACGACCAAAGGATTCTTCCGTTATATGTTAAGTACGAATTTTGATGAAATATTTCTAATTTTAGTAGCGTATATCGTAATGAAATTATTCACATCGATTTTTATTGGAATCCCTGTTGAGCCAATTCAGATTCTCTGGTTAAATATCGCAACAGATGGCATTCCAGCGATGGTATTGGGATTCACACCCACGGATCCTGATGTTATGAAAGCACCTCCGAGAAAAGGATTTACTTTACTGAAAGAAATTAAAGGTCCTGCATTGCTATTAGGAATTTATACCTCAATCACAGATATTACGCTTTATATTCTTCTTTGGGCTGTTCTTATTCCTGCGTGGAGTGTTATTGATCCAAACTTAGCTAATTATGCTGTTAGTGGTCATCCAGATCAAATATATGCCATAGAGCTAGCACAAACGATTTTATTCACGAATTTAGTGATATGTGAGTTACTATTTGTCTATACATGTACAAGCAATATAAAACCGTTCTATTTATTTCCTAATAAGCATTTATTCTGGGCTACAGGACTTTCACTTGGCTTACAGTTATTAATACTTTACACGCCAATAGGCATAGCATTTCACGTCGTACCATTGACACAATGGTATCACTGGCTAACTCTTATTCTTGCTGCATTTAGCGTTTCTGTAGTTGACGAACTGAGGAAATATAGCATTAGGTTGAAATTAAGAAAAGATCCTAATTACCTGCTTAATTCTAAATAATAATTTTTTATTTTCATATTATTCTATTTTTAGATTTACTATCAAATTTTTAGTTTTTTTGGAAAACTTTTAAGTATTACGAGCGATAAATTAAAAATAATAAATAATTATTCATAATTAAATTTAAAAAGTGATATTAAATGGGAATTGACATATCAGATGGTATTGAAAGTGGTAAAGTAACCGTTAAAGTTCTATCAACCAATGAAACTTCTCTCACTTTATTAGCTGAAGAAAAGTTTAAGGGGAAGGTTACCCAACCAGGAGCTACTGCTAATAGAGTAGTTGGAGAACACGGATTAGCTATGAGTATTAGTATCGTAGATAATGACGAAAAACATCTATTTTTATTGGATACTGGAGGATTATCTCAAGCGATAGTGAATAATAGTAAGCAATTAGGGGTGAATTTAGGTGAAGTTGAAAAATTTGTTTTAAGTCATGGGCATTGTGATCATTTTGGAGGAATATCAGAAGTCCTCCCGTTATTTAACAAGGGCACCGAATTTTATTTGAATCCTAATTGCTTTAATCAAAATTATATTGCAATTATGAAATCTGGGGAAGTAATACCTGCTGAGGTTTTAGGAGAAAAATTGCGAATATTAGCAAAAGAGGGGAAACTTAGTGTCAACATAAAATTACCACTGCTTAGCAAAAATTTTATTAATAATTTAGTGGAACAATATGGTATTAATCTGATAGAGACAAAAGAACCGAAAATACTATATAAGGGCATAGTAACAAGTGGCGAAATTGAACTATTCGATAAAAATGAAATTACTAAAGGATTTTACATTGAAAAAAGTAAAAAAGAATTCGTCCATAATTATTTTAGAGATGAAACTTCAATCTATATAAATGTAAAGGACAAAGGTTTAGTAGTCTTAACGGGATGTGGACATTGTGGAATAATAAACACGATCAAACACGGTCAAAAATTAACAGGTGTAGATAAGATATATGCCGTTATTGGTGGATTCCACGAGGAATGGAATCCAATTGAGAAAGTTGAAGAGAAAGTAAAATATATTGAAGGTTTAAATCCAGAAATCACATGTGGAATGCATTGTACAGGTTTTAAATTTAATATGCTTATGTCTAGGCACCCATCACATACTTTAGGAATCGTTGGGACAGAATTCCACCTATAAAAATGGGCTTTTACTTTTAATTTAATTATCGTTCTCTTCAAAATGTTTAAAAAACAATCCTATCCCGATAATTTTGAATGTGTCTTGAACATTTATGTTTTGTAATGCTGAGGTTTCTATGAAAAAACTTTTTATTTCTTTAGCTTTTGCTAAACCTTCTTCTTTAGTTACCTCTCTATCATCTTCCTTATCGATTTTATTTCCGATGAGAACAAAAGGAATATTTCCTAATTCTTTTTTAGCATCTAAAAACCATGAATTTGTCGCTTCTTCAAAAGTATCTCTTCTAGTAACATCGTAAACTATGAACGCACAGTTAGCCCCTCTGTAATATTCTCTCCTAACGCGTTTGAAAAAACTTTGCCCTGCTAAATCGTATATTAAAAACTTTATAACTTCATCTTTAAATCCTTGGAGGTAATATTGTTGTGTAGAAAGACATATACCCAATGTAGGTCTATAATCAACAATATTTTCTTTTTTCAAAAACTGATTTACTAAAGTGGTTTTTCCAACCGCTCCCTCCCCGAGTATGATTAATTTAAATAATTTTTCTATCTGGTTTTCTTTCGTAATTTGATGAGTAGATTTCACTCCATCAGAGACAGGCGTGGATTCCTGAATTGAAAATCTATCTAATCCTAAAGAGAAGGAATCGTGAATGTTTAGATCTGGAACTTCTAGATTATTGAATTTAAAATCAAAACTGTCTTCAAGTAACTGAGCAATCTTCTCGACAACAAGATATGCAACTGGAAATAATTTATTTAAATTTGTTTCATAATCACAAACTAATAAGAGTATTGCTTCAAATCCCGCTTCCAAGTAAATGATACGATTATCGTCTGTTTCAAACGAACCACTACCATAACGACCAGATTTGTATTCCAAACTTACTTTATCTAGTAACTTTTCAACGATAGCAGTAAATGCACCATAAATATCTTCTTTCTCCTGGTCTTTTTCTATTGTAACTTCTGTTTTTCCATACTTTGCCAAAATCAAGCCATCATTTGAATAAATGAAAGCTACTATAACATCATCTCGCGATTCTACGAAGTTTTTTAATAGAATCCGAAGATTTTCCTCTTTAGTTGCTGCTTTAGTTTGCATTATACAGATAAAATAAGAATTATTGATTAATTTCTAGGTATAGGGGTTTTTTTAGAAATTAGGGTTTCTTTTCTTTAAAAATACTACTCGTTATATTTAAATTTTTTTTATAATTTAACTACTTATTATAAATCTTAAAACTTAATTTTTAATTAGATATTACTTGAGTTAATTTTAATGAATATTTCCGAATTACTTAAAAATAAGATTGAATCAAACCAGACTGTGCTTACTGAATTTGAGTCAAAGAATTTACTAAAGGAAATTGGAATCCCCATTCCAGAACAAGAATTAGCAATTACTAAAGAAGAAACTATTGCAGCTGCTAAAAAGATAGGTTTTCCGATAGTATTAAAACTCATGGCTGAAGATATAGTACACAAATCTGATACTGGAGCAGTGAAATTAAATATCAATAACGAAGTTGAAATTGCTGATGCCTATGATGAATTAATGAAGATTCCCTCCCAAAGTGAAAAATCAATTAGTGTACAAAAGATGGCTGATGAGCCAATAACAGAATTAATAATTGGAATGACAACAGATGCTCAATTTGGTCCCGCTTTAATGTTTGGGATTGGAGGCATTTTAGTTGAGCTCTTAGAAGATGTAAGTTTTAGAATTGCTCCGATTACGGAATACGACGCCCGAGAACAAATACACGAAATAAAAGGATTTCCAATATTAGATGGGTATCGAGGCAAGCCAAAAGCGGACATCGATGCGATCGTAAATACATTACTAAAAATATCCGATTTAGTAATAGAACACGAAGAAATAAACGAGATGGACTTAAATCCTGTTTTTATCTACGAAAAAGGCTTAGTATGCGTAGATGCAAGGATAATTCTAAAAAAACCCTGAACATATTACTTTTCTGTCAATAGTTAATTTTCTTAACCTTGAGATTTTCCACATCTTTAAAATGAGTTTCCGTCGTATAGATAAATATATTACGAGCTAGTGCTTCAGCAATTATTATAGCATCTATTGTTGACAGGGATTTGTACTTACACTTAAGTTCTCCAGCCAGTATTGATGTTTTTTCGCTAACAGGTATAAATTTAATGGTATTACTTTGACGGAGATTTTCCATTATAACTTGAGCGTTAATTTTTCCTTTTTCCCTGCATATATGAAGAAACAATTCAATATAGTTTAATTCTGAAGAGAGGAAAATGCAGTCGTTTTTTCTCAAAGTTTTAATCTCTCTTAATGTTAGTTCGTGATTACTTTGATATAAACTAATAACTCCCGAATCAAGAAAGATTGTATTCTTCATTAAATTATCCTCTGATATAATCTGTCTTTTTCCTCTTCTATTTCTTTCTTGCGTTCTTTAGAGATTTCTTCAACAATCTTTATACCTGTTTCCTCGTCTAAAATTGATCGTATTTTCTTATCGGAAAGATATGGCAATATTTTAATTCCTTCTAAAGGATGGTCAATAATTATTATTTTATCACCATCTTTCCATCCATATTTCTTCCGTATTTCTGATGGAATTGTGATTCGCCCGTGGTTGCTTATATTTACTATTGTCATGTAATATTAATAGACTATTAATAATTTAAATTTGCTTATAATTTTTAAGATTTGCTAAGCAAATGTAATTTTTAATTTCTGTTCGTAAAATTTTTGGGATGTGCATTCAATTAAATCCAAGTATCTAATGTACTCGAGTTTTAACTAATTTGCTGCGTTTATTATAATAAAAATTTATCTAATTTAAGCTGGTCTTTGATTTCGTTGATTTTCTTCCTAGCTAAATCAACATATTCTTGAGAGATATCATAACCAACATAACGTCTATTAAGTTCAATTGCTGCAAGAGCAGTTGTGCCGCTACCGATAAAGGGATCTAAAATTACATCATTTTCATAAGAATACAATTCGATTAATCGTCGAGGGAGCTCAATTGGAAATGGCGCAGGATGTCCAACTTTTTTAGCAGAAACAGCAGAGAAATTCCAAATTGATTTAGACCATTCGACAAAATTTGATTTCTCAATAGTATTTTTTTTTTCACCTTTTTCTAATCTATTCGTAATTTTTGAAAATATTAGAATATATTCGTGCACGTCTCTAAGACATGGATTACTCGCAGATGCAAAAGATCCCCATGCTGTAGACACTCCTGCAGAAGCAGCTTTATTCCAGATAATCTCACCTCGCATATGAAACCCAATTTTATGCATAATATCAATTAAATATGCATGAAGTGGGATATATGGTTTCCTACCGATGTTTGCGATATTAATAGCAGCTCTACCGCCGGGTACTAGAACTCGCCATGTTTCTTCGAAAACCTCCTTTAGTAGATTTAAATAATCTCTAAGACTTAAATCATCATCGTATTCTTTTGTAACATCATATGGGGGAGAAGTAATCATGAGATGCACTGAACTATCTTGTAATTGATACATTCTCTTACTATCTCCTAATAATATATTATCAATAATATCTTCAGGTATAAGTCTGGAATTATCAATATATAGTGTTTTTCGCGGTTTTGGTAAAGTTTGGTAAAGTTTAGAATTATAAAATTGAGAAGCATCGTGACTTTCTCGTTTGGATACCCCAAAAGAACTTGTTTTACTCTTTTTATGTGAAGGATTATTTTGATTAGCCATTGATTATACTATATTAGCACGAAATATTTATAATATTCATTAATAAAATGTGATTTCCTCTTAAGAATTTTATTTGATATTTAAACAACTTTGATGATTTGTAAAAAAAAAGAAATTATTATATTCAAATTACGCGATTAATCTAATATAGTGGATATAGTA
>Ga0315553_10000456_pt1 | contig 36622 bp, 31 predicted proteins | sample SalMarSW160140MG_FD_203099 | JGI IMG/M metagenome (GOLD analysis project Ga0315553, IMG submission 203099) | Salt marsh sediment microbial communities from the Plum Island Ecosystem LTER, Massachusetts, United States - Salt Marsh Sediment SW1601-40 ... | reverse complement strand
TCTAGTAAGCCAGTGTAGTACAATTAAATCATCTGGTATAGTCAAAGATGGCTATTATTGCATATCATGGGGTGAAGTCCAACTTTGAGGTCGAAAAGCCTCTGATTCAGCACCTCAGGCATTTTCTAAATTATGCGAATCCAAAATTTATCACCACTGCACGAACATAGGGATGTTTGATTTTTTTGCACTATGGCTATCCCGCCCCTATAGAGCACGTCTAGAGAGAGCTTTCTAGAACAGGTCCTCAGTGTTAACCATGTGGTCAGCCAGCACATGGGATGAGTGGGGGGGTAACGCGTGGGACGTTTTCCCTGTCTCTATTCTGTGATTACTCCGTTCTTAACCACCCTCACAACCAAGTTGACGCCGAACCAGTAAGGCAGCTGCTGATGATGCGGGATGTCGAGAACGATTATGTCGGCTCTTTTCCCGACCTCGATGCTTCCGATTTTGTCACCTCTGTCCAGGGCATAAGCAGCATTGATGGTAGCAGCATTGATTGCTTCGGCAGGCGTCATCTTCAGTTGGCGACAGGCCAGAGAGATTATCATCTGCATCGAAAGCGTGGGACAGCTTCCGGGGTTGAAATCGGTAGCCAGAGCGATGGGAACCCCGGCTTCAATGAGCTTTCTGGCCGGCGCATACTTGTTGGTCATTAAATGGAAGGGAACACCGGGCAAGAGAACGCCAATGGTCTTGTTCTCTGCCATGAGTTCCATGCCTCTTTCAGAAATGTAATCCAGGTGATCGATTGAAGTAGCTCCCAGTTCTGCTCCGAGCTCCGCTCCACCTATGTCATTGAATTCGCCGGCATGTAGCTTTAGCTTCAAGCCCTGTTTCTTTGCTTGCTCCAGGATTGTCCTGGCCTCTGACAGCGAAAACGCTCCCACTTCCACAAAAACGTCGCAGTATTCCGCCAGGCCTTCAGTCTTGACCCGTTCCAGCATGCCCAGAACTAGCTGAATATAGTCCGCCTTCCTCTTCTTATATTCTTTCGGAAAGGCGTGAGCGCCTAGAAAGGTGGAGACAATGTCGACCGGCTGAGATTCCTTCAGCCCGGCGATAATCTTCAGTAGGCCGAGTTCTGATTCTGTTGTCAGACCGTAACCTGTCTTTATCTCTGCGGTGGTCGTGCCGAAGGCGAGCATCTTGTCAAGGAAAGCCTGAGCGCGATTCATCAGAGCTCCGGGAGAAGTCAAAGCCTCTCTCGTCTTTTCAACAGTGCTGAGAATGCCACCGTTCCTCTGCATGGTCTCTAAATAGGACCTGCCCTCTATTTTCTGGATGAACTCGTCTTCTCTGGAACCGCCAAAAACCAGATGTGTGTGACAATCTACAAACCCCGGCAGGACGATTCTGTCCGTGGCGTCAATTACCGTGCCTGCCCGCCTGATAGTAGCCAGTATTTCATCCGTCTCCCCTACGGCGACAATTTCTTTGCCGCCTATAGCCAACGCTCCATTCCTGATAATGCCCAGATCTTCCATGCCCTCCTTCGTTTTAGGGCTGCCCTTGGCACCTCGGGCCGTGACCAGTTCAGAAGCGTTTTTAATCAAGACATCAGCTATCATTCCGGGATGTTGACCCCCTTGTGTTTGGCGGTCCTGGTGGCTACTTCATAGCCCGCATCGGCGTGTCTGGCAATGCCGATTCCGGGATCGACTGTCAGCACCCTTTCCAGTCTTTTTTCTCTCTCCTTTGTGCCGTCAGCCACAATGACCATTCCGGCATGCAAGGCGTAACCTATTCCCACTCCGCCTCCATCATGGAAAGAGACCCAGGAAGCTCCATTGATGGCATTCAAAGCGAAATTGAGAAGCGGCCAGTCGGCAATGGCATCAGAGCCATCCAGCATCCCCTCGGTTTCGCGATTAGGAGAAGCCACTGAACCCGTATCCAGATGATCTCTGCCGATAACAACGGGGGCGCTGACTTCTCCCCGGGCCACTAGGCGGTTTATTCTCTTCCCAATCTCGGCCCGCTCGCCATACCCTAACCAGCAAATCCTGGCCGGTAGCCCAGTGAACGGAACCTTGTTTTGAGCCTGGCGAATCCATGTATGAAGAGGTCTATCCTCGGGGAAAGCTTCCAAGACGGCTTCATCTACAGTCAGGATATCTTTGGCGTCCCCGGACAAGGCTGCCCATCGCGAAGGTCCCTTACCCTCGCAAAACAAAGGCCTGATGTAAGCGAGCAGGAAACCGGGGTAGAGAAAGCCTCCCTTTTCATCTCTTACTCTCAGCCCGCCAATCTCTGCCTGCTGCCGCAAATTGTTGCCGTAGTCAAAGCAGATGGCGCCCCGCCTTTGCATTTCCAGGATTGCTTCGACATGCTTAACGATTGATTCATAGGCTCTTTGTTTGTAGTCTGCTGGGCTTTTGCGGCGCAATTCTTCCATTGCGTTCAGTTCGCCCTCGGGAACGTAACTCCAAATATCGTGGGCCGGTGTTTGGTCCGTAACGATGTCAGGGATCACTCCCATTCCTGTGACCTGCGGATGAATCTCGGCAGCATTACCCACTAGCCCCACGGAAAGTGGCAGTCCTTTTCGCTTCGAATCCTCTATCCAACCCAGGGCTTCCCCGAGGTCCGCCGTCATCCGGTCACAGTATCCTTCTGCGATCTTCCTTTCGATCCTCTCCGGTCTGACCTCAACATCCAGAATTACCGCCTCATTCATGGTAGCGGCCATCGGCTGAGCACCTGACATTCCACCCATTCCGGCGGTAAGAATAAACTTCCCCGCAAGAGAATCCTTGCCAAACTCTTTTCTGGCCAGAGCGGCCAGAGTCTCATAGGTCCCCTGTAGAATTCCCTGGGTTCCAATGTAGATCCAGGAGCCGGCCGTCATTTGACCGTACATCGTGAGACCCATTTCGTCATAGCGGTCGAAATTCTCCTGAGTGGCCCATTTGGGAACGATGTTGGAATTGGCAATCACAACTCGGGGAGCTTCCTTATGTGTGGGAGCGACATAGACTGGTCTGCCCGATTGAACACAAAGAGTTTCCTCGTCAGTGAGCTTTTTCAGAGCTCTCACAATTCTATGATATTCTTGCCAATTCCGGGCGGCCCTTCCCTGCCCGCCATAAATAATGAGTTCCTTCCAGTCCAGGGCAACCCGGGGATCAAGATTGTTTCTCAACATGCGCAGGGCCGCCTCCGCGTCCCAATTCTGGCACTGCAGTTTTCCGCCGGTTTGCGCCCTGATCTCTCTTTTCGGTCTTAACTCTGTGTATGTTGGCCTTGGCATTTCCACCTCCCTTCCGATGTCAGGCTGTTTGACTTACGGAATGCTCGTCAACGGAGACGAGCTTCAATGTTACTTAGTATCGTCCTGGCTAGCGAGTCGGGGCAGGAAAATTCTTCCGCTTCTTTCAATACCTCTTGCCTATAATCTTCATCCCCGATGGAGACCAGATTGACTTCCACGTTTAGCATAGCTCCTTTTACGGCTGATTCGGCCATCTTGGCCGCTACGCCGATATCCGTAATGACTTTGGGATTACAGGTCTCCAACAAAGCTCCGGCTAGCTTTAGAACTGCATAGCTATGTTTTACCGTTTGCAGGGGAACCTGGGTGGCTTCTCTCAAGTCGCCGGAGGCGAAGGCTTCAGCGTCTCTGTCAATTAAATGTGTCAAGGTATTCATCAATGCTCGGGCTTCTTCGGAGACGTCCTTGTTTCGGGAAAACTCGGCTGCCATGGACACAAGTCCGGCTGCCAGCGCCCCGGAAACGGCGGCCACAGAACCTCCACCGGGTGTCGGCCGTTTGGCTGCCAGCTCCTCCAGAAATTCCTCGATGGTCAATTCCTGTAACACTCCTAGTCCTCCTCAATTGGCTACCCTTGAAAAGCCGAGTCTCTCACGGGGCACCAATCAAATACTCGACGATCTTCTCCCTGGGATTGAAGCCCTGAGGCGAATCAAGCCCCAGATTTCTCACTGCCGCTTCAATGAGTTTCCTGTCCGACTTTGCTCCTGGCTCGTAAAATCTACCTGTCTTGAGAATTGCGTCCCTGGGAATTAACCCGACGATCTCGCTATAGAGAACGCTTGCGCCTCCCAGTTGACCGAGCTGTTTTATCTTCTCAAAGACGAGGTGCATGGGAGCCACCCTGTAGTTGGTGAGGTTTATTGAGACCTCGACGACTCCCGATTCTCCAGGTGAAATACCGACTGCCTTAACTGACCTGAAGATCCCGGGTATCCTGATTCTCTGGCGGTCATATACGGTAGCTATGCAGCCCGACTCACGAATAATCCTGGCTATCTCGTAGGCAATCTCCTTATGAGTTGTGCTTAAGTAAACGTTGTAGGCAATCAGAAACTCTCTGGCACCGATAACGGTGGCTCCGCTCTTTTTGTTGAAAGTGGCCGGGCCGTAGTCTGGCTTCCAGCGGGAATCCCTCAATTTTGCCTCCAGGCCTTCATACTGGCCGGCTCTAATGCTGGCTAAGTCTTTTCTCTCCGGAAATCTGGCTGCTTCCCCGTAGAGAAAAACAGGGATCCGCAGCTTTTCTCCGACTTCGCCGGCAAGCTCGTTTGCCACAGTAACACAGTCCGTCATGGTGACGTTTTGAATAGGCACAAAAGGACAGACGTCACAGGCTCCCAGTCTTGGGTGTTGTCCTTGATGCCTGGCCATATCAATGATTTCGGCTGCCCTAGCAATCGCATTGTAGCCAGCCTTCTTGATTGACTCCGGTCCTCCGACGAAGGTCAACACTGTACGATTGTGATGAGCGTCCGAGGCTACATCCAGCAGATTTACGCCGGGAACCTTCTCAACCTCGGCAGTGATCTGCTCTATCTTGCTGGTATCTCTGCCTTCACTAAAATTGGGCACGCATTCAATTATCTTTCTCATAGCAGACCCGCCTGCTCCAGCAATCTACCATTGTGAACAAGTCCGTAGAGCTCTTCGATATCTTCAGCCAAGACTCTGCTTTTCTCGAAATGAGCAACACGGCTCCTGACGATCTCATGAATCTTTGCCATTCTCGATTCTTTCGGTAAGGGTTCGCGGAAGTCCAGAGCCTGAGCAGCGCACAGAATCTCGATGGCTACGACGTACTCAGTATTTCTGCAAATCTCCCGTGCTTTGCTAACGGCCCAGGCACCCATACTGACGAAGTCTTCCTGGCCGGCTGAGACGGGAATGGAGTCAACAGAAGCCGGGTGAGCCAGGGTTTTGCTTTCCGAAACCAGAGCGGCTGCCGTATATTGAGTGATCATCAAACCAGTGTTCAGTGCCTGGTTCCTAGCCAGAAACAAAGGGAGACTGTTGGCCCCGCGACTGACCAGCCTGTCTATTCTTCGTTCCGAAATGCCTGAGATGCTGCAGAGGGCAATCGACAGACTATCGGCTGCGTGAGCCAGAATCTGACCATGGAAATTGCCGCTGCCCTCGCAAATTTCAATTTTCCCTTCTTTGGTTGAAATCCAGGGATTGCCACCAAATGAGTCTATCTCGATATCTACAACAGATCTGGCATACGAAAGAGTATCCCGAAAAGCGCCGTGGACCTGAGGAATGCATCTCAAGGAATAAGCATCCTGTAGTGAATGAGCTGGCTTCTCGCCCGCTTTTGTCTTCACGAGAAGGCGGTTCAAATAGTAAGCAGTTGTGATTTGCCCTGAATGAGGCCTTAGTTCTTGAAGTTCAGGCTCAAAAGACTGGGTACTGCAGCCCAAAGCTTCAATGGTCATAGCGGCAGCTATGTCGGCTGTTCGGATCAAGTTGTCAGATTGGAAAACCAGGAAAGCCAGACAACTCGTCATGAAGCTCGTGCCATTAAGCAGGGCAATGGCTTCCCCGATCTGCAACTTCGCTGGCTCTAGTCCTGCAGTAGGCAAAATTCGCTGTGGGTCCCTGCCAATCAAGGCCAAGGCAATGTGAGCCTGAGGAACTAGATCGCCGCTGGCACCCAAAGATCCCTTTGTCGGGACAACCGGGATGATGTTTCTGTTGAACATCTCGACCAGAAGCTCCAGTGTCGGCAATCTTATGACGGAATACCCTTTCTTGAGATTCAAAATCATGTGAAGCATGATCCCTTTGACTACCTCCCTCTCCAGAGGGGGACCTATGCCACAGGTATGGCTCATGATTAGATTCTCCTGGAATTCCTCCATTCTGCCTTTGGGAATGCGCCTATTCAAAAGAGCACCGACACCGGTGTTTATTGCATAGTAGGATTTGTGAGGATCGGATTTCAGAATACCCTCAAAAGCCTTTCTGGATTGCCTGATTCTTTCCTTGTCGCTCCCTTTTAGCTCGATTGTCATCTGGCCGCGGCACAAGTTAACGAATTCGGAACATTTTAGCTTGTCTTCTATCATTAACCTCCTTCCGAAGGCGTTTTCGACGTCGACAACAAGAATGCGGGGCCTCTATACTCGTTCACGCCACCTGGTTTCGATCGTATCACAGGGCTAGTTCTTCCTGGCCACATCAACAATGTCGTTCTCCAACTTAATAGCACTGGGAAATTCCAAGAAATCGAGTATATTTTTATCAGCGAAAGTTGTAAGAGCTAGATGTGCGATTTCTCTCAAATCATCAAGCCCAGCTTCAAAAGCTATGCTAAACAATCTACCGCTATGTGGCTCAGCGTCCTCAGCAGTGTACTCCTTTAGCTTTCTCAGAATCTCCTCTTTAGAATATGATTTTCTGAAAAAGTCCATGTTGCCCTACTACATTTCTGGCCAGACATGAGAGACAGAATTCAGTTAACTTCACAATGATGTCTCAACGTGGCTCCTCTATTCTGTGTTTTTCTTGAGCTGCACGCTATGGGGGAACGCACCACCATCAGTCGCCGCACCTCAAGAACATTATAATCCCTGGGATCTTGTGTTTCAATATAATTCCCTGGCTCTAAATCCACAGAGGTAATGCTATACTAAGAACAGCATTGCATAGCCTGTCTTTTTGCTAGATGGAAGTGAAGGTGCACATTTGCCTAGATTGTTGCACAATCACTTGTTTTGTTCAGTAAGTCACATTATCCTTTTTTGACTGATTAGTCACAGTACATCGTTTCGTTGCCTGGAGAGCATATCAGCAGGGACTAGGCTCATCCTCGGTCGTTTACCATTCTGTCGCTCTATCACGCCATCACTCCGTCGCTCTACCCACGCTGCCACTCTATCGCCTCATCGCTCCACCGCTCGGTCGCTCGGTTGCCGTGGACGTGCCTTGCTCTGTGCTGCACTGCTGCAGGGACCGAAGCGTGCAGAGCGGAGAGTGGTGCCTGCAGAGCGGAGAGTACAAAGTAGAGAGTTGAGACTGAAGAGCATGGAAGAGGCAACATAGCAGACATACGACACGGTATGGCGAACAGCCATAGTAGGCTCGGGGAATGAGCGGTAGGTAACAAGAGATTCGGATGCCACTCAGTACCAGCATCGAGTTGAACGATTCTGATATTTTTACAATCTTGCTACATCCAACAAAAAGCCATTTTGTTATTGGCTACACGACATACCGCTCCGCGATAGGCACAATACAAAGCTGAAATGTGTCCTATTGTTGTGACCACACCAATAGTCTATTGCCACGTCGCCTCCGCCTATTGAGTCTACGATAGTGAAAGCAAATAATCATATTTGTTCACATTGTCAATCACCTGTTGTCAAAGCTTGGCTACAAGTGGTAAATTTGGTGTCAGCGTGGATGAATATAAGCCGAAGATAAACCTACGCAAGTCGATTATCCTGGCAGCTCTCGCTATTATACTCATGGCACTGGCTGGCTGGCTTCTCGCGCGTGAGAACTTTTATCAGATGTTTGAAGCTGTCAGGAGTGCCAACCACTTACTCATAGCATCAGCTATAGCTATATATTTTCTAAGTGTGGCAGTTTGGGCCGCCCGCTGGCAAACGGCACTTTCTGCCATAAACTGTAGAACAGGCTTTGGGACTCGTTACCTGATACTGTGCGCGACTATCTTCCTTAATAATATTACTCCTTTCGCACGCGTTGGTGGCGACCCGTTCGGAAGAGTCTATATGCTAAATAAGCTGGAGAAAACGAGTTATTCAGCGGGTGTGGCTTCTTCTATTGGTGAGCACTTACTGGCTCCCGTGGTTATGGTTTCGTTCTTAATGGCTGGCTTGTTTCTGCAATTTGGGAAAGGGTCGCTCCTTTTAAGCTCGATTATTATAGCAACATGGGTTTTAGTATCTCTCGGAATAATCTTTGGCCCCCGCCTTTTCTTTAAGAAAAAGATTGCAGTCAAAGGTATAAGCAGTATTATAAGCCGTGTTCTCGGTTGGTTTGGCAAGAACAAAAGCACTCAAGAAATAATAGAAGGAATGGAGGCTTTATATACTAGCACCTATGCTACGATAGACAAAGGGAAAACAGTATTATTGATAGGGCTTTGGTCACTATTATCTGGTTTGCTCGATATTTTTCGACTTTACACCATATTCCTAGCCTTGGGCTATTATCCTGAATTTTCCATGCTTTTAATTGCCTATCCGCTACAACCTATCGTTGGGCTGATTCCATTTCTACCAGGAGGCTTAGTTCTTATTGAAGGGTCATTAATTTCACTCTTCGCCCTTTTTGGTGTTCCTCTAAATCTGGCAATGGCAGCAACAGCAATTGAGCGGGGAATCTCGTTTGTTCTGAGCACGGTAGTCGGGGCTGGAGTCTTTTCCTATCTGGGAGTTCGGATCGCTTTAAAACCTGAAGTGCAAAACTGAGTGACGATGCGTGTAGCATTAGTTGGTGACGAGTACTATCCTGATATAGGCGGCGCGCCTCAGTATGCATTAGAGTTAAGCCTTCAGTTGGTTAAGTTGGGTATAGAAATCGTGGTGATCACGCACGTGCATCCCGGCCAACTTGAAGAGGAAGAAATTGACGGAGTTAAAATCAGACGGGTGAAGGGCTGGGTACTGAATCATCCCCACCGCACTTTCTCACCACTCCTTTTTTGTCGATGCTACAAATACATCCTGGATGAGAAATTCGATGTCGTACATGGTTTAGACGTTTATTCCACTATGGCGCTCATGGTAATTCCTTTTGCACGCATATTGCGTATCCCTTGTGTTTTGACCTGCCATACAGCGAGGGGCTCAGCTTTCCAGATATTCCTACAGCGCGTATTAGGCTGGATGTTCAGGGTGGGTAATCGCCTAATAGCTGTAAGCCGGGCATCGGCGCGCTTCTCCCGTTTGTTGGGGTTTTCTGAGAAAAGAATAACCGTTGTTCCAAACGGTGTCGATCTATCGTGCTTTAACGACAAAATAGATGCTTTTGCTATGCGAGAGGAATTGGGTATTGGTGACGAGCCTCTTGTAGTGACGGCGTTACGCTTGATCAAGGGGAAAAGTCCGGAATTGCTCATATCAGCCTTTGCCGGGGTCTTGTCAGTCGTCCCAGATGCAAAACTGGTTATCGCCGGCTCTGGACGGGAAGAGGATAATCTGTCTCGCCAAATCAAAGACTTGAACATTACAAATTCGGTATTCATGTTGGGAAAACTGCGGAAAGAAAAAGTCGCCCAACTCATGGCCGCCGCTGATGTTTTTGTTTTACCGTCTAAGATGGAATCCTTCGGACTTACACTTCTGGAGGCTTCGGCTGCTGGTCTACCAGTGGTATGCGCAAACGCAGGCGGGGTTCCCGAAGTTTTTCAAGATGGTTTCAATGCGCTCTTATATCCTCCAGGAGATGATGATGCTATGGCAAAGGCAATAATTCGTCTACTTCAAGATAGAGAGCTAGCAAAGAAAATTAGCGCAAACGCCATGGAAACCGCTGGCAGATTTACCTGGGAAAGGACTGCCGAACAAACACTCCAAGTTTATCAAGAGGTATTACAAGAGAATACTTCAAGCCGGTCTCACCATTGAAGTTGAACAAGATACTTCACCCCCTTGTCAACACAGGGCAGGATGTAGAGAGAGAGTTATCATTGAAGCTTGAGGTTCTGACTAAATGAGATGTGCCGCTACCTTTTTATCAGAAGATTAGCCGAAGAAGAATTTTCTGGGCTTATTGCCGATATTTCTCAGAGGTATGGAGCTTTGTGCTACCTATAGGAGCGCAAAGATATCTCAACTGTGTGTACGAGGTGGCCTATTCACCTAATATCTGAATAATAATCTCTCTGGACCTGGACCGGTTATCAAAATCTACGAACACTATCTGCTGCCAGGTGCCCAGAGTTAACCGTTTATTTACAAAGGGTATTGTTAGCGAAGCTCCAAGCGTAGAAGCGCGTACATGGGAATGGCCATTCCCGTCCCCCCAAGTTTTGTTATGCTCATAAGGAATATTTTGAGGTATCATCCTGTCCCACATATTCCTAAAATCGGAAACCAGATTTGGCTCATACTCTATGGTGGTTAGCCCCGCTGTCGAACCAACTATAAACAAGGTGACTATTCCACTATTAACCCCCGATTCCTCGACATTCTTTGCCACTTGGGAGGTTATATCGATAATATCGCAATTACCGTTTGATTGAAGAGCAATGTCTTTGGTGACTACATTCATATCCTTACCTCCTGCCATATAATATCGCCTAACTCAAATACAGGCCCATCACTGCATACCTGCTTCAGTCCTTTCCTGGTATTTATAGTGCAGCCATAGCAGGTTCCAAAACCACATCCCATCCTCACCTCCAGGGAAACCTGACATTTTCTCAGTTTGAGATTACTTTGCCCCGCTCGCTGCGACATCTCTGCCATCGTTTTATACATATCAACTGGACCACAGGCATATACCTGGTCAGCCCGGTCCAAGAAATCAGGCAGAATATCGGTAGCCATGCCTTTCTTGCCTGTGCTGCCATCTTCTGTGACGGGAATAAATTGGACCCCCTGATAGTTGATTGCTGTCAACTGACAGCGCTCGACATACAGCTGAGTAGCAGTGATGGCTCCATGAATTAAAGTCATCTGGTGCCGGGACGAAGCATACTGCATTAGAAGAGCAAGAGGAGCGATACCAATTCCCCCAGCTACCAGCAGCAAGGTTTTTGCTGATGGTTGGATACTAAAACCCTTACCCAGAGGGCCCAGGATATCAATTCTGTCATGTTTCTGTCGCTGTGACAGCCAGAGCGTGCCTCTGCCTGTTATCTTGAACAGGATGGCAATCTCCGGGGACGAAACCTGGTGGATGCTGAAAGGCCGACGTAATGTAAAATCCCCACACCGCACTGTGATGAATTGCCCCGGCAGTACTGAACCAGCTATATTGGGAGCCTCAATCCACATGAGGTGTACGCCGGGCATGACCTCTACATTAGAGGCTACTGAGCACAAGGTTTGTTTCTTTGCACCTTCCATTTGGCTGTTTTGTTCTAATCTTGTCCTGTCATTTTTGCATTGTTTTTCCTGTTTAGATACTCCCTGATTGGTTGAACGTTAAATATTTGGCTACTATCTGCCAATGCTCCTATAGCTACCCGAGCAGTATCTAATGAGGTGAAGCATGGTATCCTCTTTTCTGCTGCAGCACGCCTGATAGCAAAGCCGTCTTTCAGCGGAATGCGCCCTCCCGTGATAGTATTAATTACTCCGCCCACAGAATTATCTTGGATAACATCAACAACATTAGGATGCCCCTCGCTTAGCTTCTTGGTCACCATTTTTACCGGGAAACCCATAGACTCAATCATAGCTGCAGTTCCCTCCGTGGCGTAGAGTTCATGGCGAAGGGAATACAATTGCTTAATCAAGGGCGAGGCTTCATCTTTATCCTTGTCTGCGATGCTAAGTAGCAAACCACCTCCCTGAGGAAGCATCAGTCCGGCGGCCAAAAGTGCCTTAATCAAGGCTGCTTCAAAGCTGTAATCAATCCCCATAACCTCGCCCGTGGATTTCATCTCGGGACCCAGATAACTATCCACTCCAATTAGCTTTGACATAGAAAAAACGGGAGCCTTGATACCTACTAAGTTTTGTCTCCTCCATAACCCCCCTTCATAGCCTTGCTCCCTGAGGCTAATCCCAGCCATGACTTTAGTGGCAATTCTCACCATGGGCACACTGGTTACCTTGGATATGAAAGGGACAGTTCGGCTGGCGCGGGGATTAACCTCAAAAACATATACCGTTGAGCGGCTATTTTCCCTCATGATTACCATCTGGACGTTCATCAATCCTTTAATTCCCAACCCCAGTCCGATTCTAGTAGTGTAATCCACCATGGCTTCTACCTCGTCTTTGGTTAGGTTGATTCCCGGGTAGATAGACAACGCATCACCGCTATGTACACCAGCTCTTTCAATATGCTCCATCACACCAGGAATGAGAACCTTTTCCCCGTCGCAAATAGCATCTACCTCGACTTCTTTTCCTTGGAAGTATTTGTCAATAAGCACAGGATGCTGGCTATCCATCTCCAGAGCCAGTGTTAAGTAGCGGATTAACTCAGGTTCATTGTACACGATTTCCATAGCCCGCCCCCCCAGAACATAGCTTGGCCGTACTAATACCGGATAGTCCAGGTTCCTGGCTACATTTATTGCCTCTTCGGTGGACGTTACTCCAGCCCCCGGCGGCTGAGGTATACCTAATCTGTCCAGGAAATCTTCAAATCGATGACGGTCTTCAGCAATGTCTATAGCTTCGGCACTCGAGCCCAGTATCGGCATATTGTTGCGAGCTAGGAGCCCGACCAAATTAATTGGTGTTTGTCCACCGAGCTGGACAATAGATGCCGGAGCGGAACCGCTATCACTTTCATTCTCAAGGATATTTCGGATGCTTTCCTCATCTAAAGCTTCGAAGTAAAGGCGATTACTGGTGTCGAAATCGGTGGAAACTGTCTCGGGATTAGAATTGACCAAGATACTCTTGATTCCTGCCTCTTGAAGCGCCCAGGCTGAATGGACACAGCAATAGTCAAACTCAATTCCTTGCCCGATGCGTATGGGCCCGCTGCTGATAACTACAGCTTTCTCTCCCGTCAGTGGTTCGGCTTCATTCTCCCTTTCATAAGCGCTGTAGAAATAAGGAGTCTCAGCATCAAATTCGGCAGCACAGGTATCCACCATCTTGTACACCGGGTGGATCTGCCATTCATGGCGAATTTGCCTTACCTGTTCTGGCAACCTGTCGGCCAGAGTGCCCACTTGCTCGTCGGAAAGGCCGAGCCTCTTCGCCTCACGCAAAAGCTCCGGTTTCAGTGGTTCCGAAAGAAGCCTCTTCTCCATGTTCACAATATTCCGGAACTTATAAATAAACCAGGGGTCTATTCCGGTAAGCCGGGAAAGCTCTTCAGGATCAGCTTCCCTTCGCAGCGCTGCCATAATCGCCCAGAGTCTTAGGTCGTTAGGGTGAAGCGGGTAGGAGTTCAGTCCCTTCCCCTGGCTCCAACCGGAGTCTTCCCAGAGTAGCGTACGTTTGCCGAATTCGAGAGAGCGCACTGCCTTTTGTAGGGCAGCCTCAAAACATCTATCAATGGCCATGACCTCGCCAGTAGCTTTCATCTGGCTGCCAATTTGGCGGTCACCCGTAGCAAATTTATCAAAAGGCCACCTGGGAATCTTGACTACACAGTAATCCAGGGCCGGCTCAAAAGATGCCAGCGTTTTACCCGTGACTTTATTAGGTATCTCATCGAGCCTCTTGCCTATGGCTATTTTGGCGGCCACCCGGGCAATAGGATAGCCAGTGGCTTTGCTGGCTAAAGCCGAGCTACGGCTGACACGGGGATTAACTTCAATTACGTGGTATTCGCTTCTGGATACTCCCTTCTGGTCCGAGGCCCATTTTTCTGCCACTATTGGACTTGGGGTCAGGGCAAACTGTATATTACAGCCACCCTCGATTCCCAGAGCCCTTATGATTCTCAGGCTAGCTGATCTGAGCATTTGGTATTCTTTATCGGTCAGAGTCTGGCTGGGGGCCACTACAATGCTGTCACCAGTATGCACACCCATGGGGTCAATGTTTTCCATATTACATATAGTAATGCAGTTATCGGCAGCATCCCGCATAACTTCGTATTCCAGTTCCTTCCAGCCTAACACACACTGTTCCACCAGTACTTCTTGGCTCATGCTGGAATACAGGCCATTAGAAACAATCTGCTCAAGCTCTTTCATAGTGTAGGCAATGCCGCCGCCAGTGCCACCTAAAGTGTAAGAAGGGCGGATTATAAGAGGTAAACCAATGGAGTTTGCCAGTTCCTTTGCCTCCTCGACTGACTTCACCGTGGCGCTTGCGGGAACAGGCTCACCAAGGTCAACAAGAAGCTGCTTGAACAAAGACCTCTCTTCGGCCTTCTTTATCGTCTCCAATGGCGTCCCCAGCATCTTCACATTATATTTATCCAGTATACCGGTATCGGCTAACTCCACTGCTAAGTTAAGCCCTGTTTGCCCGCCAAGGGTAGGCAATAAACCGTCGGGTCGTTCTCTTTCAACTATGCGAGCCAGAACTTCCACGGTGAGCGGCTCAATATAAACAATATCGGCAATGCCCTCGTCGGTCATGATCGTGGCTGGGTTCGAGTTCACCAGGACTGTGGTTACGCCTTCTTCACGAAGCGACCGGCACGCCTGAGTCCCAGAATAATCGAACTCGGCCGCCTGTCCGATGATTATGGGCCCCGAGCCAATAACCAATACTTTGGATACTTCGGACATATCTTTTCTATTCTAGCCTTTCACCATCTCCAGAAATCTCTCGAATAGATAGATGTTATCCAGTGGGCCAGGTGAGGCTTCGGAGTGATACTGGATGGATAGGATGGGTAAGTCTCGGTGGCGAAGTCCCTCTACCGTCCCATCGTTTAAATTTATGTGGCTCACCTCAAGCCCTTCCTTCATAGTTTCAGCGTCCAGCGCATAGCCGTGGTTCTGAGCTGTGATATAGACACTGCCTGTAGCTAAATCCCGCACTGGGTGGTTGCCTCCACGATGCCCAAACTTTAATTTGAATGTCTGTGCTCCCAATGCTTTGCCTATAAGCTGATGCCCCAGGCAGATGCCCATTAGTGGCTTTTGTCCCATAAGCTCTCTTACTGTGCTAGTGATATCATCAAGTAAGGCAGGGTCACCCGGGCCCGGGGAGAGTACAATACCATCGGGGTTTGAGGCTAAGATGTCTTTTACTGAAGCAGTGCATGGGATAGCACTTACCTGGCAGCCCAGCCGGCTCAAGATACGCAGTATGTTGTATTTTAAGCCGTAGTCGATAACCAGGATTCTAATAGATTGATGTGTCGCTGATGCTCCTCGCAATGACTGAGAAGTTAGGGGCCCATTGGCAGGCATGTTGGATTGCCACTTATACGCCTTCTCTGTGCTAACTTGGTGAACAAAATCAATGCAGTCATATTTCGGCGAGCTTTTTAGCTCCTTCGATGCCTCTTCAGAAGTCATTTCCGATGTAATAATTCCCATCATCACCCCGCTTGACCTCAGGCGACGAGTCACGGCACGTGTATCTATGCCGCTGATGCCAGGGATGCCATATGCCAGCAGAAATTCGTGCACAGTCCGGATGCTTTGCCAGTGGCTGGGCTGGGAGCAATATTCTCGAACTGCAAAACCCCTCACCTGAATTTGCTTGGATTCGAAGTCGGATTCGTTAATGCCGTAATTGCCAATTAAGGGGTAGGTAGGGACAAGAATTTGACCAGCATAAGAAGGGTCCGTGAGCATTTCCTGGTAGCCGGTCATGCTGGTACTGAAGACTACTTCACCATGCATAGTGGTCTCGGCACCAAAGGAGTGACCTTCGTAGGCTGAGCCATCTTCGAGAACTAAAATCGCTTTCTTGGCCATCAGGTCCTTTACTTAACCCTCACCCACAACCTATCTTATCTATGGAGAAGGCACGACAGTATAGGATAGGGAATCATCTATATAGGCTATCCTGCCATTTACTATAGTTGCCATCACCTTGCCCTTAAACTTATCACCATCATAAGGGGTATTCTTGCCCTTGGAGGCGAACTTGCTACTGTCTACAATCCATTCGCGTTCGAGGTTCAATATTGTTATGCTGGCGGGGGCACCTGCCTTCAAGATGCCGAGTTCACCATTTCTACCAATAACCTTGGCTGGCTCACAAGTGAGCTTGGAGAGCAGCATAGCCAAGCTTATCTCTCCTTTGTGCACCAAGCCCATGAGACAGCCAAAAGCAGTTTCAAAGCCACTGATGCCAAAAGCAGCTAACTCTAGCCCGCAATTCTTGTCCGCCACGGCATGTGGTGCGTGGTCAGTGGCGATAGCGTCGATCGCCCCATCTTTAAGTCCCTCAATTAAGGCATGGACATCCTCTTTAGTGCGCAGGGGCGGGTTCACTTTGGCATTGGTATCGAAGGGTTCGTTTGAAGCTTTACCTGTAATCCTTTCCTCGGTTAAGGTCAGGTGGTGGGGTGTGACCTCGGCGGTTACCGAAATCCCTTCTTCCTTGGCACGGCGAATAAGCTCCACGGAGCCTTTGGTGCTCGCATGGGCAATGTGAAGACTGGCCCTGGTCTGCTTTGCCAGAGTCAGGTCTCGGGCTATCATAACCTCTTCGGCAGCTGCAGGAATTCCTTTTATTCCCAATTTAACAGACATCTGACCTTCGTTCATGATTCCATTGTCACTCAGCGTCTTATCCTCACAATGGTCAATGACTGGCAAGCCCAGGTCTCGGCTACGTACCATAGCACGATGCATAAGCTGTGAGCCTGCTACTGGGTTGCCATCGTCACTAAAGGCAAGCACCCCGGCTTCAGCCAGTGCGCCCATATCGGTTAGTTCCTCGCCTCCTCTACCTTTAGTGATACAGCCTATGGGAAGAACGACAACCCAGCTATCCCTGCTTGCTTTTTGCTTCAACCAATTTACAGCAGCCGGAGTATCTAAAGGAGGCTCCGTATTTGCCATACAACAAACAGTGGTAAAACCACCTATGGCGGCTGCTTTTGTCCCTGTGGCGATTGTTTCCTTATCCTCAGAGCCCGGCTCTCGGAGATGGCAATGGAGGTCTATAAATCCGGGGCAGACGGTCAGTCCAGAGCCATCGAGAATCTTCGCTTTGCTCAGAATGGCAGAAAGTGAGGAGCTCGGAGTAATAGTCTCCCCTATCTGTATAATCTTGCCGTCAGTAATAAGCAGGTCACCAACCTGGTTTATACCCTGACTAGGGTCAATAATATGACCGCCATTGATAAGCAGAGAGATAGCCTCATTGTTCATTGTTATTTGATAAAGCTGCTGGGCTTAAACTGCTGGGCCTGGGCTTCTTTTTCCGAAGCAAAGATAATAAGATTCTCGGGTTTAATCTTGCGAGCCCAGTGGCTGTCAGCGTTGTGATATTTCTTGCTCTCCAACTTTCCCTCATGCCAATCTGAACTGGCGATATATTGAGGGCGAAGATCATGGTCGCAGTAAACACACCGCAATGTTAAGGGCTCGCGACTTACAATTTTGAACTCAGGCTTTATGTACTTTACCTCTGTTTCCTGGTTTGAGACACAGTTTGCATTAGAGCACTTAACCCCGGAATCTCGCTTATATACAGGGTAATCTATCTTCCGGACAAAGGAATCTTGTTCTTTAGTAATTTTGACTTCCTTAGCCCCCAATAACAGGGCTATGAGCGCCATTCTGACGGGCATCCCATAAGCTGCCTGTTTGAAATACATGCTCCTGGGATCGGCATCCACCTCATGAGTCAACTCATCAACACGGGGTAGCGGATGCATAACAAGTGTTTTCTTAAACTCTTTTCCTTTAAGGAGTTTCTTATCTACCACCGGGTAGCCTTTCTTCAACTCCTGTTCCTCCACGGTGGGTGCTCGCCTTTCCTTTTGAAGCCTGGTGACATATAGGGCATCAACCCCCGCCTTCAGCTCCACTCCGATGCTTATATCGGGCAGCATGGCAAGCTGATGTGGGCTATCTGGGGTTATGTATATGGCATCGATAGGGAAGAGTCCAGTTTCAAGATCCTGGTTCAGGTCTCTGCATCTTTTCAATTCACCTCTATATTCTGTGCTCAGTCTCTTGAGGACATGCTCTGGCATCTCAAGCCCTGGGCCGGGATAGAAAAGAATGGTGGCACCAAACCTAGCTAAGGCATGGATCAGGGAATGTACTGTTCGCCCGTGTTTCAAGTCTCCCCAGAGAGCAATTCTGAGTCCCTTAATAGTCTGCCTTTCTTTTCTAATGGTGTAGAGGTCGCACAAGGTTTGGGTGGGATGTTCATGGCTACCATCGCCAGCATTTATCACAGGGACACCAGCATAGTTGGCAACCACCCTGGCTGCTCCCTCCCAGGGATGCCTGATAACAATTATATCGGCGTAGCTACTGACCACTTTCGCCATATCAGCAATGCTTTCGCCTTTAGAGAGGGAGCTTGCCCCTACGTCGACTGCGCTTATGACGCGACCCCCGAGCCTGAGCATTGCAGCTTCAAAGGAGAGCCTTGTTCTGGTGCTTGGCTCAAAAAACAGGCTGGCCATGATTTTCCCCTGGCATAGTCCAGACTGTGCATTTATGGAGTTCGCCATCTCGTCTGTCAGGGAAAACAGCGCTTCTATTTCCCCGTTGGATAAATCGTCTATTGTCGCCAGATTTCTATTTGCTAGATTCATTACATCTCCCCCCTTCAATTTCCTCTAGTTAGCTGCCTGTTGGCCAGACTCCCGATTATTACCCCGTCTACGCCATCAATTTCCTCAAGTTGGACCTGTATCTCCTCATCTTGAGCGCTTGGTACATTTTTGCCGACATAATCGGCTCGGATGGGAAGCTCTCGATGACCACGGTCGATAAGTACAGCTAATTGAATAGAGCTCGGACGTCCCATATCCATCAGGGCATCCATAGCGGCACGAATACTTCGTCCAGTATAGAGAACATCGTCAACGAGAATTACTCGTTTATCTGCGATACTAGCGGGTATATCAGTGTGGCTCTGATTCGCTGGATTTAATTCCGACGGTGCAATGTCATCGCGGTAAAGGCTAATGTCCAGCGTACCAATTGGGATCGGGGTTCCTTCGAGCCCTTCTATTATTTCAGCTATGCGCTTGGCTAAAGGCACTCCTCGAGTTCGCATGCCTACGAGCACAACACCTTCCGCACCTTTATTCTTTTCTACAATCTCGTGAGCAATGCGAGCTAATGCCCGCCCTATCTCCCTTGAGGCCAGGAGAATCTTTTCAGGCATTAAAAAACCTCCTGCCTTCAAACTGGCAAGAGGTCTCAATTACTGTTTCTATTGTGGTGTGCTTAACCATAATTCCCCTTACCAGCCTCACTGGACTGATTTAAAGGTCCAATTGACTATTGTGCCACAATTATGAAAATAATGCAACCCCACCCTCAGAGCACTGAGTACTGGCGGAAATTTACAGCAACATCGTGGGGGTAAGGGGTAGCTTAAGCTACCCCTTACCCTAACACCTAATGAGGTTCAGGTTTACTGTCGAGATATTTTAGTCGGCTCTGGAGTGACCGGTTTGGGAGTTTTGGAGCTACTATCCAGATGGGAGGCAGGTGAATGCTGAGCGCGCCGTAAGAAAGAGGGTACGTCTAGAGCATCACTGCTGCCTTTTATCAGGCGACGAAGCTCATCGGCGGTGTATATTCCCCTGCCTTGTTGCTTAGCGAAGCCAGTGGCGATAACGGTAATTCGAACCTCGCTATCCATCTTGGGGTCAAACACCACGCCGAAGACTATATTGGCACCGGGGTCCACTGCTTGGCTGATTATTTGGGCAGCCTCATTACACTCAAACAGAGTGAGACTAGGGCCGCCAGTAATATTGAACAGCACCCCCATAGCTCCGTCTACGGATACGTCAAGCAAGGGGCTAGCCAGAGCAGCCTTAGCCGCTTCAGCAGCGCGACTTTGCCCGCTGGATTTACCCACAGACATCCAGGCTGGGCCAGCGTCTCTCATTACCGATTTAATATCGGCGAAGTCCAGGTTGATCAGTCCCGGGACGGTAACTACTTCGGAGATAGCCTGGACTCCCAACAGAAGAGCATCATCTGCTAATCTGAAGGCGTTTTCCACGCTTGTCTTGGCATCGCAGAGTTGAAGAAGGCGGTCATTAGGTATGATGATAAGTGTGTCAACCTTGTCCGTGAGGTCAACCAGCCCTTCCTCGGCTACTTCAGTTCTATGTGTTCCCTCAAAGGTGAAGGGCTTGGTCACAACTGCGATGGTGAGAGCGCCACTCTGTTTAGCCACTTCAGCCACTACGGGAATGCCACCTGTGCCTGTGCCACCGCCCATGCCAGCAGCGACGAACACCATATCAGCACCCTGAATGACGTCTTCGATTATGTTACAACTTTCTTCGGCTGCTTTGGCACCAATCTTATTGTCACCACCGGCACCCAAACCTCTGGTCAATTTTTCACCCAGTTGAATTCTGGTAGGCGCCTCAGCCAGAGCCAGCGCCTGGCCATCGGTATTCATAGCTATGAAGTCAACACCTTTTATCTCTTCACGGACCATACGAGTAATGGCATTGCAGCCACCCCCGCCAATGCCAATGGCCTTGATTTTTGCTGGAGCTGGAGTATAAATTTGTTTTGCCATTTTAAACCTCCTTTCACAGGTTAGACACGGAACAGCTTTTTAACGATACTCATAAAGCTGCTCCAAGCGCCAGCCCTTTTTTCGCTGTAAGTTGATCCCTCTTTGCCTCGTACCTGCCATAGGATAAGTCCCAGGGTGGTGGCGTAAGCCGGATCATTAAGGATATCGGAAATGCCATAGATGCCTGTACTCAAAGGTCGGCCTTGGCGCACCGGAATTCGCAACAGTGACTCTCCTAACTCGTCAAGCCCGGACAGATTGGATGTGCCACCGGTGAGCACCAGACCACAAGGCGCCAGGGTGCGATAATCACTGGTGGGCATCTCCAGCAATATGAGCTGTAGCAACTCCTCCATGCGAGCCCGGATAATATTGCACAGATCTTTGTAGGAGGCGCTATGACCATTCTCGATACCCACTTGTGCTGTTTGATCCATATCTAAAGTAGGTGTGACATTGCCATATCTCCTCTTCATCTTTTCCGCAATATTAAAAGGTAGGCCCAGGCCTATGGAGATGTCGCTGGTTACCTGGTAACCGGCTACTGGAAGGATACCTGTGTGATAGATGCTACCATTCTTAAATACCGCTATATCCGTAGTCCCGCCCCCGATGTCAGCCATGATAACACCTGATTCTCTTTCCTCCGGAGTCAATGCTGCTTCTCCACTAGCCAGGGGCTCGAGGATGAGGTCTTCGACATCAACGCCAATACTGCGGACGCATTTCGCCAGGTTTTGTATGGAAGTTACTGAAGCAGTGACGATATGGGTTTCTACATCTAACCTGGACCCATGCATGCCAACTGGCTGTCTCACTCCTTCCTGTCCATCCAGGGCGTAAGAGCGAGGGATGGCGTGGAGCACCTTCTTTCCCTCAGCGACTGTGATGTTACGAGCCGCAGATAGCACCCGTTTAAGGTCCTGAGTACGTACTAACCGATCTTCTCGGGGGATAGCTACTACTCCTCGATTATTCAGGCTGCTTATATGCCTGCCGGTAACCCCAATATAGGCAGAATCTATGCGTATGCCGCTGATTCTTTGAGCTTCCTTCACTGATGCCGCAATTGACTGTCTGGCTTCATCCATATTGACTACGATGCCTTTGTGTAGGCCACGACTGGGGACGACTCCCACACCTAAGACTTCAATATCGTCTTCCGCTTTGATATTAGCCACGATAGTGGCTACTTTAGTTGTGCCCACGTCAATAGCTGAAATAATTTTCTTTGTCATGTTCACCTCCTTTTTTACTGAGGAAGCTGCCTAATTGAGCCGCTCGGCTATCCTTAATTTGGCACTACGGCTGCGCGGGTTGGATTCTGTCTCCAACGAGGTAGGTTTGATAACCTTCCGTGAAATGAGCTTCAAGGTGGGCTCATGCCCACAGCGACACATTACTGTTCCCGGGGGGCATAGGCAGCTGCTGGCTGCGTTTCGCATGAATTGTTTAACTATACGGTCTTCCAGAGAATGATAACTGATGATCTTCCCCCCGGTCGAAGGAGATTAACAGTCTGTTTGAGAGCCAGCTCCAGATTCTGCAGTTCGCTGTTTGCCGCGATGCGAAGCGCCATAAAGGTTCTTGTGGCAGGGTGAATCCTGGTACGCTTACCGCCTGAAGCTTGTTCTACCAACCGGGCAAGCTCCACGGTGGTGACGATAGGGCGGTTTTGAACGATGTACCGTGCTATCCGCCGGCTATGACGCTCTTCCCCGTATTTTTCTATGAGCTTAGCCAACTCTTGCTCAGAGAAGCTGTTAATGATATCCGATGCGGTTAACCCTTGCCCGGGATCGAACCTCATATTTAGGGGAGCATCGAGGTGGAAGCTGAAGCCGCGTTCGGCTGTATCCAGTTGCAGAGAGGAAACACCAAGGTCGAAAAGAATACCATCAACTGGATGAAAATGGTATCTTTTGCATATAGCCTCAAGGTTAATAAAGTTGTCATTAACTAAAGTAACTGCTTCACCATAGTCGCCAAGTTTATCTTGACTTAATTTGATCACTTCGGGGTCGGCATCAATGCCTAAAAGTCTTCCTGATGGTGAAATTTTTTCCAGTATCGCTGCTGCGTGTCCCCCCAGACCAACAGTGCAATCAACGAAGTAGCCTCCTAACTGAGGCTGTAGCCCTGCTACAACTTCATCAAGCAGGACAGGCACATGGACGGGTAAAGACATGGCTACGATCATTCACTCACTATGCTCCTACTGTGCTCCAAAACTCTCAATTATCTCTGATGCCTGCTCCTCAGCCGATGTTTTCTCAGTCTGCCATTCACCTTCGCACCAGAGTTCAACACAGTTATTGGCACCGACAACAATTGCTGAATCACCAATACCAGCGTACTCACGCAGTGAGAATGGCAATATTATCCTGCCTTGCCCATCAAGTGAGGCACCGAAGGCGGAGCCGAAGATAGCGCGATTTAACCTCCTCAAGTTAGCTGGAGTTACCGCCTTGGCAGCCAGGCTGTCGGACAATCTTTTCCACTCAGCTACAGGGTAAGCAGCAATGCATTTCTCTCCCATCCCCTTGGCCAATATCACACCCTCCTTCATCTGTCGCCTGAATTTCGGCGGCAGAGGCACTCTTCCCTTTTCGTCAACCTTATATGTATACTCACCAAAAAACATATTAACTTCTCCTAGCTCTTACTCCAATTTTATGCGAGTGCCAATCCCTCAGGAATTCCTGAGTTAATTCCGTCAATTCCTGTGGTGTCCGATTCAGACAATAATAGGTAATACCTGAATCGCTTTTTCTGCCCAGTATGCCTTGGTTAATTAAACCCTCTATCTCTTGCTCCAATGTAACTCTATCCATCCCTTGATTCACCGCCACGCATTCAGTGGTGAACTTCAGTTTGGGGTATTTCATACAAAAAAGGAGCACCCGCAATATATTAAGGTTGTGTTCATAATTCCTATAGATGCCAGACAACACCTCTGACTCCACACATTCTGTCATAGTGCACTACCTTTTACCCTTTTTCCCCACTTTTCCCCACAATTCTATTATAAACCTTATCCTTATTTTGTCAATACCTTTTTGCGCTTTTTTGAATTTTCGAAGGAATTTCGTCTTGAGGATTGAGAATAGAGTAGTTTTATATATAGTACAATGGATGCATTGCTCACTAAGGGCCAGATTCACGGGAGAGCACAAGACTTTCTTTGTTGCCGCCTGCGTGGTAAGATATGCACTTCGAATGGTTTAATTGAGGGAATCCATGCGTATTGATATTTTGTGTCTCTTCCCTGAAATGTTTACCTCTCCGCTCAATGAGAGCATCATCAAACGTGCCCGGGAGCAGGGATTGGTAAACATAATGATTCATAATATTCGCGACTACACCCATGACAAACATCATACTGTAGATGACTATCCTTATGGTGGTGGACCTGGCATGGTGCTCAAGCCTGAGCCCATATTTGAGTCAGCAGAGGCAGTAAAACAACAACTTGGTGTAAGTGAGATGCCCATCATATTGCTCACTCCCCAGGGCAGGCTTTTTTCTCAATCTGTTGCTCGGGAACTAGCCCTCCGCCCTCATCTGATGTTAATTTGTGGCCATTACGAAGGTTTAGACGAGAGGGTGTGTGAGTACTTAGCTACCGATGAAATCAGTATCGGGGATTATGTACTTAGTGGGGGGGAATTAGCTGCCTTAGTTGTAGTAGATGCTACTGTTAGACTTATACCAGGAGTACTTGGTTCACAAGATTCCGCCGGCACTGATTCTCATAGCAACGGGCTTTTGGAGTATCCCCAATATACTAGACCTGATGTATATCAAGATTGGCAAGTACCCCCGGTTTTGCTTTCGGGGAATCACGGTGAAATTGCTCAATGGCGACGCCAGCAGGCTATCCTGCGAACGGCAAAACGACGCCCTGACCTTTTGGAGAAGGGCAATCTCTGCGACGAGGAGAGGAAATGGATATTAGAGAATTTGTTAAACCTAAAATGAACCCCAACGTTCCTCAAATTTCCCCGGGCGATACAGTCAAGGTTAGATTGAAGGCTATGGAAGGGGACAAGGAACGACTGCAACACTTCCAGGGAATGGTGATTAAGATGAGGAAGGGCGTTGATGGTGGAAGCTTTACGGTGAGGAGGGTATCTTACGGCATCGGAGTGGAGCGTACTTTCCCTTTCCAATCCCCTTCGGTGCAGAATGTAGAGGTACTCAGACATGGAAAGGTGCGCCGGGCCAAGCTCTATTATATGCGGAGGCTCAGTACCAAGCGGGCTCGACTTAAGGAGAGAAGAGAGAGGGTAATAGAGCTAGCCACTGCTCAAGAAGGGCGGGTCGTTCCTGAGGAAGAGCAACCCGTGCTTGAAGAAGAGCAGATTGTGTCTCAAGAGGAACAGGTCGTGTCTCAAGAAGAACAGGTCATGTCTCAGGAAAAGCAAGCCACCGCTCAAGAAGAGCAGATTGTGTCTCAAGAAGAACAAGCCACCGCTCAAGAAGAGCAGATTGTGTCTCAAGAAGAACAAGCCACCGCTCAAGAAGAGCAAGCTGTGTCTCAGGAAGAGCAAACCACGCCTCAAAAAGAATAAAATACCTCTGAATGAACTACGCCGAGGTGGCAGTTAATTCACCGGGGGCCCGGTCAACTTTTTGCTATGCCGTACCGACAGAGATCAATATTAGTACCGGGCAAGCAGTATGGGTGCCCTTTGGCTCTAGGGTTGTTCAGGGGATTGTGCTCGGATTATCAGACGAGCCATCGATTGAAGAAACTAAGGAAATAGCTGGGGTTATTACTGGGTTTCCTTTGCTTTCCCCGACTAAAATAAAGCTCGCCCAGTGGATAAGTAAACACTATTTTGCCCCGCTTTTTGATGCCCTTGCTTTAATGCTACCTCCTGGATTTGAAAGACGGGCTATTACTTGCGTTCAGCTAGCAGTTTACCACGTAGAAAATCTGTCATCGCTATCACCGGAGCAGAAACAGGTCCTTGATATCATGAGGGCGAAAGGGAAGAAAAGCTTGGCTGAGCTGGAGAAAGCAATTGGAAAAGAAAAGGCCAGACAAATCACCGACCAGTTGCTAGACCGTCAGCTAATCACAAAAACTCTGGAGATAGACAAGGCAAAGGTAAAACCCAAAACGCTTCCTTATATTAAGCTAACAGCTGACAGAGAAGATATTGAGGTAGAGAAAGATCGCCTGAAGAAGTCCAGAGCTTATAAACAGGCAGAACTCTTAGCTTTTCTGGCCGAACAGTCTCAACCTATTTCAATCGGCGAACTGAGGAAACGTCTCAATTGTTCTCCTGCCACTGTAAGAGCCCTGGAGAGTCATCATTTGGTCTCAGTAGAAAGGGTCAGGGTAAGACGTGACCCCCTAGCTCACCTCAGTTTCACACCTTCTCAGCCTCCGGTTCTTGCTTCATCTCAACAGGCTGCATGGGATTCAATCCAGGATTTCGTTGAAGGGAAGGCGCGACAATCAGGGAAGTTACCGGTTTTTCTCCTTTTTGGCGTTACTGGCAGCGGAAAGACTGAGATTTACCTGCGGGCATTGGCTCAGGTTATTGCTGCGGGTAAACGTGGCATTTGCCTTATCCCCGAAATCGCTTTGACTCGGCAAACAGTGGAGAGATTTGCCGGTCGTTTCCCCGGGCGTGTGGCAGTATTGCATAGCGGGCTTTCCCTGGGAGAACAGTTCGACGAATGGTACTGGATAATGGAAGGAAATTGTGACGTTGTCATCGGGCCAAGGAGTGCCTTATTTGCGTCCGTGCCGAACCTCGGGCTTATCATTATCGATGAAGAGCATGAATGGACATACAAGCAAGAGGATAAATCGCCTCGCTATCATGCCCGCGACGTGGCCATTGAATTGGCTCAACTCAGTGACGCTGTCGTCATCTTGGGCAGTGCTACGCCTGATATTGGCAGTTTCCATAAGGCACAGCAAGGCGAATACCAGCTTGTGGAGCTAAAGGAAAGAATTACTCCTCGTGGTTATGCCCCTCTCCCTGAAGTGAAGACAGTGGATTTAAGGGAAGAACTCAAAGCGGGAAACACAAGCTTGCTTAGCCGTCCCTTATTAGCTGCCATGAAAGAGACTCTAGCACAGGGTCAGCAGATAGTCCTTTTCCTTAACCGTCGGGGCACGGCTACCTTTGTTCGATGTCGTAATTGCGGCTTTGTTTTTCGCTGTCCTCGCTGCTCTATAGCCCTTACTTATCATTCGGTGGAGAAAAAATTGATTTGCCATCGCTGTCGCTATTCTATCCCGGTACCTCAGAGCTGTCCCCGGTGTTCTCGGCGCAACCTCAGGTTTCTGGGGATTGGCACGCAGAGAGTCGAAGAAGAGACAAGGCATTTCTTCCCTGAAGCAAGGTTACTTCGCTGGGACAGAGATGTGATTACCAGTAGATATGCTCATGAGGAGTTGTTAAAGAATTTTCGTGACCACAAGGCAGATGTGCTTATAGGCACTCAGATGATAGCCAAGGGATTAGACCTGCCTCAGGTAACCCTGGCCGGGATAATCAATGCCGATACTGGCCTTAATTTTCCCGATTTCCGAAGTAGCGAGCGCACTTTTCAACTCCTGTGTCAGGTAGCTGGTAGAGCAGGCCGGGGGGTTAAAGCTGGAAAGGTTATCATCCAGACTTATTCTCCCGATAACTACATTATTGAAACTGCTGCCAGACATGATTATCTCGGGTTCTATTATAAGGAAATAGATTATCGCCGCCGATACAATTATCCCCCCTTTAGCCAATTGGTCCGCCTGGTTTACAGCCACACCAACGAAGAGTTATGTCGCCGTGAGGCAGAGAGGGTGTATCGTCTGCTTCTTGGTGAAAAGGCAAGGGGGGGCATGATTGATTTCAATATAATTGGTCCTGTGCCTGCTTTTGCCTTGAGAGCCAGGGGCAGATATCGCTGGCAACTCTTCCTCCGTGGATCTGACTCAACTCGGATGTTATCCCGGCTCACTTTGCCGCGGGGCTGGACTATAGATGTCGACCCGGTAGGCATGGTTTGATTTCCTGAAACCATCGGTAGACCAAGTGATCAACTATATTTTCCCCAACAGGTCGACTTACTGTCAAGTGAATGTGGCAGCGGGGTTTATCCATGCCATTCTAAAACTGCTATCCGCCAATGGCGGGTGGGAAGACATGGAGCACATCTCCTTCCTTCAGGTTATTGCTCTTAAGATTGCGCAGGGCGATACCGTTTAGCAGAATAAGCGAATAGTCCTGTATCTTGCCATTTAAGTGGATCCCAGCAGTACCGAGTTTTTCATGGAGTAGGGGGCCAAATTTTTCCTCGAGCTGAATTAGCGCCTCTTGTACATGGTCGGCTTCCAAAGTAGTGCTAGCTGTGCCGATATAAGAACGCCACAGACTATAAAAACGTACTGTAACCAATGCCATTTCTCAACGTTCTTAGTTCGATTCCGTCTACAATCACAACTGGCAGGGTAATTATAATATAATACACCGTAAAGGGATAAATTAGTGGGGGAATTTTCTAGGAGACATCCTTGAAGGGAGGTATATCGAAGATGACCGAAGTCGGAGTGAAAACAGGTGAAGAACTGAACGGTCTGGGTGCAATGCTCAAAGAGATTATGGACGCAAACCTCAAGGACCCCAAGAGGTATAAGAGCGTTGTAAAGGTGAAAGGAAGCGTGGTCATCAAAGAGTCGACGTCAGGTGTAGCTGTTACCCTGCATTTCGATCGAGGGAAACTTGAGTTGCAGAATGATGCCGTAGCCAATCCGACGGCGTACATGGAAGCGGGGTTTGAGAATTTAGCACATATCAGCTCTGGCCAGCTCAGTCCCATAGTGGCTATGCTCACCGGCAAGATGAAATCTAGGGGCAATCCCTTGCTATTACTTAAGGTTTCAAAGGTAATGATACTGAAATAGGGCAGTCTGCACCGTCCGTCATTGACTGCTGGATGCAAGTCATTCATTTATGTGGGGGTGGCAGCGTCCATTTAATGCGTCCTGGGTAGACAAGAAATGGTATAATTAGCAGGCGAAATTCATCAAGGGGAGGTTAAAATGGCTATTTTGTTTGGGTCGCAAGAGTGGGTGGACGCGCTGAAGAAGGCGCTGGAGACCAGCCAGTCATATAAAGAGGCAGCGAAGAACTGGGAAGGAGATATCTACATTATCGTGGACCCTGATGCATCGTACAAGAACAGGCATGTCCTGTATCTTGACCTCTGGCATGGCGAATGCCGTGAGGCCCGTGTGATTGCGGACGAAAACGAGAAGTCTCCGAAATACCACATATTTGGCCCGTTCACCAACATGAAGCAAATACTGGACAAAAAAGTTGATCCTGTCCAGTCTATGATGACCGGCAAGATCAAGGTTAAAGGTGATATGGCTCAAATCATGAGGATGCCCAGAGCGGCCGTGGAACTGGTCAACTGCATGACCGTATTTGAAACCGTATTCCCTGATTAGACATCTATTATGTAGCGTGAAGCCACAAGCGGGCTGACAACGGCTGTTGTCTATTGGCGTAATGTTGTCACAAAAACGTAACGACTTTGTGGCGAGGAGGTAATCATGTGGTACTTTGTGATTCCCAACGTAGTTTTTGGACAAGATGCACTGAGCCATGTGGCTGAATTGAAGGAGAAATCGGCGTTCATCGTTACAGATAAGAACATTGTCAAGCTGGGTCTTGTTGACAAGGTTAAGGAACAACTTTCCCAAGCGGAGATACAAGCCACTGTCTTTGATGAGGTTGAGCCCGACCCGTCGCTGCAGACGGTGCAGAAGGGAGTGGCCCTGATGAACCAGTATGGACCCGATTTAGTTGTGGCTGTGGGTGGGGGCTCGGTCATGGACGCAGCTAAGGCAATGAGGGTGCAATATGAGAGACCAGACATAAAGCCAGAGGAGATAAACCCGTTTATTTCGGATTTGGGTCTGGGTGCCAAATGCAAGCTTGTTTGCATTGCTACAACTTCGGGGACAGGCGCCGAGGCAACCTTTGCGGTAGTGCTCACAGATACAGCCGAGCAAAGAAAACTGAGCCTTATTAATCGAGAGATCGTCCCGGATATTGCCATTGTAGACCCGGAAATGGCACGGGCAATGCCTCCGCAAATCACAGCAGACACAGGCATGGACGCGCTGACTCACGCAGTCGAAGGATATACATGTGCCTGGAAGAATGACTTCACTGATGGCCTCTGTATCAAAGCTATACAAATTGTTTTCCAATATCTTTCAATAGTGGTGAAGGATGGGAACGATATGGAAGCCCGGGAAAAGATGCACAATGCAGGCTGTATCGCAGGTATCGGCTTCATCAATGCGCTGTCATCTATGGCCCATGCTGCAGGTCATTCTCTGGGCGCTATTTTCCATACGCCGCATGGTAGAGCGGTAGGATTGTTTCTGCCCTACACCATCGAGTTCATCGGCGAGGCTCGCGAAGAACTCTGGGCAGAGATAGCTTACGCTATCAAGCTTGAAGTACCAAAAGGAAAAAAGGCGGCAACAGTTTTGGCGCAAGCTATACGAGGGCTGGCTCATGAAATTAATCAACCGCTAAGCATCAAAGAAACGGGTATCCCTTTGGATAGCTTCAATAAGGTAATGGAGAAGCTAATAGACAATGTCATGGCTGACGGCTCACTGATCGTTTCTGCCAGAATACCTAGTGTTGCTGAGACCGAAAAGTTCTTCGGCTACGTATATGAGGGGAAAAGTATAGATTTTTAGCTTTGCCGGAGCCACTATGCCGACTTCAAGAGATTCAGGGGAGCTATAAGGAGGTAAGGAAAATGCAACGTTTTATAGTTGTTCACAAAACAACGTTCACTGAGGAGGAGCTGATTGCACGTGCCAAAGCCGCCCCTAACTACGTGCCGGAAGGCGTCTCCTGGAGATGTAGTTACTGCGATTTCTCCGGCAACAGGCACTTCTGTGAGTGGGAGGCACCTGATGAGAAAGTATTGAGACGAGTCCTCCAATTGACGCAGACGCCGTTTGAGACAATTCACCTTGTGCGGCGAATGGATGCTGTCAAAGCAGAATTTGAGAAGTGATGGAGCTCATTTCAGGGCACGTGTGAACAAATAAAAGGAGGTGCAAACATGTTCGGTTACATGGGACAGATACTCAGGGTTGATTTGACAAACGAGAAGGCGTCAAAGGAGGCTCTCAAAGAGGAAGACTGCAAGATGTTCCTGGGAGGAAGCGGGCTGGCAACAAAATATCTTTTTGATGAGGTGCCCAAAGGCACTGACCCGCTTGGACCTGACAATAAGCTTATTTTCATGACCGGCCCCTTGACCGGCACAGAATCACCAAGCGCCGGAAGATATTGTGTAGTTACGAAGTCGCCTCTAACCGATCTATGGGGAGAGGGGAACTCGGGGGGCAGCTGGGGAGTCTACTTGAAAAACTCAGGTTTTGACGGGATTATCTTCGAAGGTATATCGCCGAAGCCGGTCTATCTGGTAATAGATGACGGCAAAGCCGAACTCAGAGATGCCAAGCATCTGTGGGGCAAGAGTGTTAGTGAAACCACCAGGCTAATCAAGGAAGAACTGGGCGAGGACTTCAATATTGCCTGCGTTGGAATAGGCGGTGAGAACTTGATTAAATACGCTGGTATATTCAACGATGTTCACCGGCCTGCCGGAAGGTGTGGTGTGGGGACGGTAATGGGTTCGAAACGTCTCAAGGCAGTAGCTGCCAGAGGGACACAGGAGATCAAAACTGCTAACAAGGATGCCTTCAACCAAATCTCGAAGAGGAACTATGATCTGGTCAATGAAAGCCTGCTGAAGATTACCCTCGAGACCTACGGAACCGCCATGGTTACCGATTTGGTAAATGTCAGGGGAGGGTTTCCTACCAGGAACTGGCAGACTGGCGTTGTTCCGGATATAGACAAGATAAGTGGAGTCACGCTGGAAAGCACGCTACTGGTGGACAGGAAGCACTGCTATGCCTGCCCTATTAGCTGCTGCCGGGTAAGCGTGGTGAAGAGCGGTCCTTATGCCTGCAAGGGAGAGGGGCCGGAGTTCGAATCAATTGGCGCCTTCGGTGCTATGTGCGCGCTGGAAAACCTTGAGGCAGTGACATTCGCACATAACCTGTGCGATGACTACGGGCTGGATGTAGTATCTACCGGGAGCACAATAGCCTTTGCCATAGAGTGTTACGAAAAGGGGATATTGACCGAGACTGATACCGACGGGCTGGAGCTGAAATTCGGTGACGCGGATATTGTTATTAAGCTCATACACAAGATAGCCAAAAGGGAAGGTGTTGGTGACCTGCTGGCTGAGGGGACCAAGAGAGTAGCGGCGAAGTTGGACAAAGGCGCGGAAAGGTTTGCCATGCAGGTTAAAGGGCTGGAGTTGCCGGCCTATGACCCCAGGGCAGCCAAGATATGCGGTCTGGCATTTGTCACGGCTAACCGCGGCGGCGACCATATCACGGCTTACGTTGAAGGGCCAGCCTTTGTAGACACACCTTTCCTGTGCGTTGAGGATAGCAGAATCGAAGACTGGATAGTAGAAAATCCTGCCGAGGCTAAGGTCGTCAAGGACCTTGAGGATGCCCTTACGGTCTTTGATTGTATGGGGACATGCAAGTTCATGGGCATGGCACTGGCTGCCGAAGACTGGGTTGATATGATAGCTAACTGTGTTGACTGGGAGCTCAGTGTCAGCGATTTCAGAAAAATTGGAGAGAGGGTCTATAACCTGGCCAGAGCTTTCAACGTCAGAGAAGGCCTGACCAGGGCAGATGATACTCTGCCCAAGCGATTGCTCGAGGAACCATTGCCCGAGGGTGCTGCGGAGGGACATACAATAAAGAAGCTAGACCAGTCACTGGATGTCTATTATGAGTTGCGCGGCTGGGACAAAAAGACGGGAAAGCCGACGACTGAAAAGCTCAAGGACCTGAATCTGGATTATGTAATCGGCCAGATATAGAGGTGAAATTGTGGTCACTATGGCTGAAAAACCATGGCTAAAGCAATACAGGATGGGGCCGTATAAGCTTGCGCATACAAAGGAGCCCTATCCTAGAGTTACTGTCCACAGTCTTCTAGATGCCACGGCTGCTGAATTTCCTGACAAAGCTGCCTGCTTCTATTCGGGAAGAGAAATCCTCTATAGCGAGATGAAGCTTCTTAGCGATAGGTTGGCTGCGGCACTGGCTGAGTTAGGCGTTAAGAAAGGTGACAAAGTAGCCACGGTTTTACCGAATTGCCCGCAGTTTATGATAAGCGACTTCGGAATTATGAAAGCTGGGGCAGCCCATGTCCCGTGTAGTGTTATGCACAAAGCTGCTGATTTAACGTACGAGATTGGCGAATCGGGAGCTGAGACAATTATCTGTACTGACATGTCCCTTGAGACGGTGAATTCTATCAAGGACAAAACTAGAATAAAGAACGTAATAGTCACGTCCATGATGGACTATTCATCTGAAGAGTCAGCATTGGAACGGTTGCCGGGTGCCTACCAGTTTCGTGATTTGATAGCAAGTCGTGAGCCCAAGCCTCCCGACGTCGACATCGATCCAATGAAGGACTTGGCTGTGTTACCGTTCACCGGCGGTGCCACCGGCTTACCCAAGGGAGTGATGCTAACACATTACAATCGTGTTGTGGCAGTGATGCAGATGGCATGGGCGTATGAGCCCTTGAAAGTTGGAATCAGGGGAAAGGTTTCCGGCATGATACCCATTCCACTTTTTCATGCTTACGGACACCTGATGATGCAGTTCGGTGTTTACTGGGGGCTCAAAGGGTACTTGCTTCCGGACCCCAGGGACATTGACACCCTGGTGCAGATGCTGATGAAGTATCGCCCATTTTTCTGTGCCTGTGTGCCCACTCAATACTCGCGGCTTGTAGCTGCTGGACTGGGCAGGATTACTACAATGTTTGTGTCCACAACAGCAGCTCTGGCACCCGAGATTGCCCAGAAATTCAGGAAAGAAACTGGAGTGCCCATAACTGAGGCTTATGGCCTCACCGAAACCGGTGGCGGCACGCACCTGAACCTTTCATCCTTCTCCAAAATTACTGGCTTTATGCCATTTGAAAAGTTCGGCTCGATCGGAATACCGGTGCCGGATACGGACGTGAAAATCATAAGCTTGGACACTGGCCAGGAGGCTGCCCCGGGACAAGAGGGGGAGCTCTGGGTTCGCGGACCCCAGATAATGATTGGCTACTGGCCTGAGGTGGGCAAAGGACTTGTTGACGGCTGGTTGCCCACGGGCGATGTGGTAAAAATGGAAGAAGATGGCTATTTCTACATCACAGACCGTATTAAGGATATGGCCAATATATCTGGGCTCAAGGTCTATACCAGGCTGGTCGATGATGCTTTGTACGAACACCCGGCGGTTGGTGATGCCATAGCGATTGGAATTCCTGACCCGGAGCGCCCAGGAAGCGAAAGGATAAAGGCTTTCATCAGGTTGAAAGAGGAGTTTCCAGGCAAAGTGACAGCCGAAGAGATAATCGGCCATTGCCGGGAAAAGTTGCCAGCTTATGCTGTGCCCAAATTTATTGAGTTCAGGACAGAGCTACCTCTTACCGTCACTTTGAAGCTATTCAAGAGGCAATTGAGGGAAGAAGAGATAGCTAAGATGAAAGCCAGCGGGGAATTGAAGTAAAACCGATAGCTTCTGATGCCCGGTATGCCGGGTCTGCCTGTATGGCCTCGGTTCCTAATAGAGCTTCGATATTCGTATGCGCTTGTTAAAAGTGTAGTTACGGCTTGTGAAGCTCGCGTAGTGCCAGGTGAGTCCGGTGAGTCTGACATCCCCGGACTATGTCTGATAGAATAGCCTGGGTTGCTATTCCCCGAGCGGGGTATAAAGCTATGCCGAGCTATGAGGACTTAGAGGCTAGGATAATAGACACAGGCGAATGCACGGTATGCGGGGCATGCATTACAGCCTGCCCCGATTCCCACATCAAGCTTATTGAAAACAGGCCAAAACGACCCAAGCGTGCCATGGATTGTGTGGGTTGTCACACTTGTTATGATGCCTGTTATATGCTCAGGCATGACCTGATAAAGGATATAGAGGGAAGCACTATCGGCTGGGGAAAGAAGGAAAGCATAGGGTTGTACAGGCGCATCGTGGCAGCAAGAACAAAAGACCCGCAAGCTACGAAAGGGTGCCAGGATGGCGGAATCGTAACCACTCTACTCCTGTATGCACTGGACACGGGCATCATAGATGGGGCCCTGGTGGTTGACAGAGAAGGCTGGGCACCGATAGCCTGTGTTGCCGAGACCAGGGACGAGATTATCCATGCAGCCGGCACTAAGTACGGTGTGGTGCCGGTGTTGAAGGCGTTGCGAGCTGCTGTTGTTGACCACGGGCTAGGGAAAATCTGCGTTGTAGGTTCACCGTGCCATATACAGTCGATAAGATACCTGAAACACAAGGGCTTGCCCCTGGCATCATCAGTGAAACTGACTATAGGACTGTTCTGCCGCGAGAACTACGAATATACCTGCATAGCAGAGAAGATCGGAGCGAATGGTGTGGACATCGACCAACTGGATAAACTGGATGTCTCCGATGAGTTCCATATATATGCCGCCGGTGAGAAGCTATCTTTTCCCATAACCGAGGCCAAGAGCTGTGTCCCCAGGCATTGCCTGGTTTGCCAGGACTTCGCCGCTGAGCTGGCTGATATCGCCATCGGCAGCAATGGCTCCGCCGAGGGATGGTCAACGGTCATCATCAGGACTGAAGAGGGCGACAGGGTATTCGGTGGCATGGTGGAGGAGGGGCTCGTAGAAACAGAAGACATAGGAGATATTGTTGATATAAGAGAAATAGCTGATAGAAAGAAGGAGAAAGCTAAGCAAACAGATGAGATATTCAAGTTGAAGAAACGAGGGCTGACTAAGAAGGAAATTGCCGCCATACTGGGGGTAACGGAGGAGAGGGTATCTCACCGGCTGGATAGCATTTAGACACATGGAATGTCTTACAGCGCAAAGGTAGGAACTGAGGCTTCAGGTTATTAAATGGAGTGCAGAACTTTGAGAGCATAGCCAGAAGTAATTATCGTTAGCAACTTCTTGTCCGCGACCCGACCCAATTCGGATTTATCCCGGCTCACTTTGCTGGGGGGCTGGACTATAGATGATGACCCGGTAGGGATAGTTGGATCCCCTGCAGTCGGCTGCAGGGCCCGGCTGCAGAGCCCGGCTACAGGAGACCCGCAGTCCGGCTGACAGCGGTTGTATCAAACAACGGACTGCCAACTCAGGAATGGATATGCCACAGTGTTAACGATGTTCCAGGTGTAGTCGGGGGTAGTCTCGCCAGGGTTAACGCCAGCTATATCCCATCCCGCACCTGTGAAGGTGGCGATATCCTGCAATTCCACGGTGGTGTTACCAGTCCCTCCATCCGAACTACCTTGTCCACTGGTTTGGGTGTCCCAGAAGGAATTGCTCACAACACCGTACAAATTCTGTCCCACCAGACCGCCAACATGCTCATCTCCGGTCACGCTACCTGTGGAATAACACTTACTCACAACGCCCTCATTCTGTCCCACCATACCGCCGACAAAGTTATTGCCATCCACGGTGCCGCTGGTGTAAGAGTTGCTCACAGTGCCACCATTAACTCCGACTAAGTCACCGACAAAGTCGTTACCTACCACGGTGCCAGTAGAATAGGAGTTGCTAACAGTGCCCTCGTTCTTTCCCGCCAGACCTCCAACAAAGTCGTTGCCATTCACAGTGCCAATGGAATAGGAGTCGCTCACAGTGCCCTCGTTCTTTCCCACCAGACCGCCGATACCATCTCTGCCAGTTACACTGCTGCTGGAATAAGAGTTGTTTACAGTGCCACCGTTAACTCCAACCAGGCTGCCGACATCCAAGTCACCAGTCACACTGCTATCGACATAGGAATTACTCACAATACCTCGATTATATGCCACAAGACTGCCGACAGCCTCGTCACCAGTTATATTGCCGTTTACTACATGGACATTCTCGATGACCCCTCCGGTTTCAACAACACCGAAAAGCGCCACATCGG
>Ga0315553_10000454_pt1 | contig 36648 bp, 32 predicted proteins | sample SalMarSW160140MG_FD_203099 | JGI IMG/M metagenome (GOLD analysis project Ga0315553, IMG submission 203099) | Salt marsh sediment microbial communities from the Plum Island Ecosystem LTER, Massachusetts, United States - Salt Marsh Sediment SW1601-40 ... | reverse complement strand
CGGGTATCCGAACAGGCTGTCGATCCAGAGCCAGTTACCCTGGACCAGGACGTCCAGTCCATAGTACGATCCAACCCACAGGATCCCGTCTCCATCCATTGCAACAGCATATATCGGATATCCCTCTACATAGGCTTCCTGACCGACCTGATCCCATTTATTGCCATCAAACCGATAAAGTCCGGTACCGGTCCCTACCCAGATGTTTCCATACAGATCCTCGGTAATCGACCAGATCTCATTGTCAATCATGCCATTCTGGGGTGTATAGTTGGTCCATACATCCACCTTTTCCGGATCGATAACATCCCCCTCCTCACACATGGGTAACAGGATACAAACCAGTATCAGAGCTGGAATAAAAATGAATCTCCATTTCATGTTTTGTCTGTTGAATGGTTCACTTTCAGTTCCCGGCCGGGTTTTAATCGGGTATCTCCAGGTTTTCCAGCAGGTATTCAAACAGGTCGCTTTCAGGATATTTCCGGATCGCCAGTTTCAATACATGCCGGGCATCATACATCAGTTCCTGTTCCTTATAGTAATTATAGGCGGTCAGGTAATCGATCTTTTCGTTGTATGCGAACTTTTTTAGTTCAGATTTCTTTTCATCATTCCATACATTAATGATCCCGATATCAAGAACATCTCTTGCTCTCAGGCTCCAGTAGTAGCTTTCACCGGGCACAAAATCCACATCCTTCAGAGACACTTCCTTGGCCGTGATCCGATCCAATTTCCAGACCACTTCATCGGTTGCCTGGTCATACACTTCCAGGGAAAGCTGGAAGCCGGCATTCACATCAACATTCAGAACAACTTCGGCATAGCTGCCGTCAATCAAACCGGAGAGTGAAGGAAACGCTTTGACTGCAGAGAAAGCACCCCTGACCTTATAGGCAGCATTCCGCTGGGATATCCGCTCGTGATCCTCATCAATCAATTCGGAGACCGATTGAAAGGTTGAATTTTTTTCCGATTCTGCGCCTGTGCCTGTTGAACCGGAAACGGTATATTCTTCGTTTGCTTTCAGGTTCACCTCATCCCCTGAAAACAGCATCAGGGTGGCTGTTCCTGATGAAAGCAGGATCTTATCTCCTTTCAGGAAGTTCTGTGGAACCATCAGGTTCTCCGATTTCCCGTCCCGGGTGTACACTCCTTCACCATCCAATGAAAACAGCATGGCTACATAATCCTTGCTGCCCTGTCCCATACTGGCCAAAGAAACCAGTAAAAGCATACAATACAATCCAATTCTTCTCATGTCGTTTTGTTTTAAGTTATTTATGATGTTATTTGTTCATTTGTATAGTCATTCCTGATCCTGCTGATGAAAAACAGGCATAGCAACCCGATGGCTATTATCAGTAAGGGGACCAGGAAAGGTATATTCATCCCATTATTCAGGAACAACCGGAAACAGAGCAGAATATGAAGTATCCCCGTCAGCATAAAAGCAAGCGTTGGTATGGTTTTCCTGTTCAGGATTATTCCCTCTATCAGGATAATGATGGTCAGGAACAAAGCAATGAGGTTATAAAACCTTTTTTGATCGGGGATAAACTGCTGATTTAAAATATTCTTAATGACCATCGCATGAATAAAGATACCCGGCAGCTCCTCCTGGTTTCTGAGTATTCCGGTCAATGGTGTTTTGAAAAAATCGTTACTGCCGGAATAGGTAACTCCCACCAGGATGATCTTGTCCCTGAACCAGTTTTCGGAAACCTGACGAAACTTTCCATCCAGGATATCCTTGCTTGAGAAAGATGCAAAGGTTTTGGATGGCGTGAAGTAACGAATCACCTCCGGGTCATATTCCACTGCAATATCTGATCCTGCTGACTGGCAGATCCGGGTGGAGAAGGCAGGTACATCTGAGCCGGCTATCTTTTTATACAGGTATACTTCCCTGCAAACATCGTCCTTATCCAGGTTGACTTTGGTAACCCCGACAGTAACATTCTCCTGTAAAAACGAGTCAATGGGTTGGATCAGACGCACTTTCTCTTTATCATTCAGGATGAGATTTGCGCCCAGTACAACCGGTATCTCTGACTGGATTGCCTGCATCAGCTTCTGGTCAGGATCTGCATATTCCGGATCAATTTTCTTCACTTCATATAGTATCTGGTCATACTTATCGCTAAAGTGTGCCGTGAACAGAAAATCCAGACCGATCACCCTGGGTGAATAGCTTTTTATTTCATTCACCAGCGTGGCTATATATTCACGGCTTACTTCTCCGCCCGCAATGGAGCGGAAGGCATAATCGTCAATTTTAACGATTACAATGTCCGGGTCGATCGTCTTTTCCCGCTTATGGTCACTGTATATTTGCCGCCAGTCGATGGTTTTTTTCTCAGTGATACGAAATTCCACAAACAGGATGATTAATCCCAAAAGGAGCACCTCACCAATAAACCTCAGTGGGATTGTCCGAAATATACTCCGAAGGATGAGTTGAAAATTTACCATAGATGGGTGAAATACCGCGTGTTATGTGATTTTGCTACTCTCCTGTTTGAAATCTAATGTACAATTTTATTTATTGTGATTTGTAACGAATGGGCACTTTTTTAAACATAATTGGGATTTGTTTACTATTTTTGATCGTATATACCCGGTAACGGTAACGAATGAAGCGATTTCTTTTATACTTTCTGGTTGTAGCTATTCATCTGGCTTTTATCTCTCCATCCACGGGACAGGAAAGATCATTGGAAGATACCCTGAAGGTGGTTCCCGATAAGGAGAAGATCGATATCCTGTATGAATGGATTAAGAACCACCCTTATGATAATGAGCAAAATATCGAATATGCGGATCAAATTATAACCCTTTCCAGGAAACTGGATGATCCTCAGTCGGAAGTACTGGCTCTTAAGGAGAAGGGATCAGCCTGGTCAAACCTGTATGATGATCAGCAAGCGCTTGAATTCTATCAGGAAGGGTTGGACCTGGCAAGGGAGATTGACTACCAGGAAGGGATTTCAGCCTGTTTGTATAACATCGGAATTATCTACCGCAGTCAGAATGATTTTGAACGAGCACTGGGTTATTTCAGGCAATCATTTGAAATTGACAGCCTGTCGGGGGATAAGGAGAATATTGCCTCGTCGTTAAATATCATAGGGGTTGTATTAAGCGATATGGGGAAATCCTCAGAAGCCCTGGATCACTTCAACCGGTCCTTACAGTTGAATGAAGAGATCAACAACAAGGAAGGGATCGCCAATGCCCTTTTGAATATTGGAGAAATCTATAGCAACAGGGGAGATTATGCGAGAGCTGAGGAAAATTTTAAACAATCACTCCAACTTTCCGAAGAGGTGAATGATAAGCAGGGTACCGCAAAAGCTTACAATGCCCTTGGCAATATTTTTGAACGGAAATCAGATTACGGGGGAGCTCAGGAAAACTACCTGGAAGCCCTGAGAATATATGAGGAGATTGCTGATCTGCGCGGGACTGCACAGGCCCAGTTCAACATCGGAACGGTCTATAAAGCGATGCACAACTACGACATGGCAAAAGATTACTTCGGTTTATCACTGGGGAATTATACCCGGCTCCAGGACCAGGAAGGAGTCGCGTTCTGTTACCTCGAGATCGGTTATATTCATGAAGTTACCGAAAATTATCCCGATGCCATCGGGTTTTACCAGGCAGCCCTGAACATTGAACAGTCACTCAACAATCTTCAGGGAATCAGTTCCGCCATGAAAAAAATCGGGGATATCTATGACAAAGGGCTGAATGATTACCAGGGGGCAATTGAATATTATATGCAGGCACTGGAGTTGAAACAGGAGATCGGGGATACAATGGGGATTGCAAATACCATGAAAACGATTGGATTCGTTCACCAGAAGTACGGGCACTATACTGAAGCACTGAATTGCCTGAATCAAAGCCTCGACATGGCAAAGGAGATAAACGACAAGGATCTGCTTCGAATCGTTTACCGGATATTGTCGGAATTTTATGCTGCCAGGGGAGACTACAGGAATGCCCTGGAATCCTTTAAGATATCAGCCTTTTACAGGGACAGTGTGTTTACGGAAGAGAACCAGAAGGCAATTACCCAGTGGCAAACCATGTACGACACGGAGAAAAAAGAACAGGAAAATGCCTTGCTCCGGAAAGAGAACGAAATACAAACACTTAACCTCATCAAGAGCCGAAATCAGAAAAACTCATTTATCGTCATCTCAGGGCTTGTCCTTATCCTGGTGGTGGTTTTTTATAGCAGATACCGGACAAAGAAAAAAGCCAATGAACTGCTGAACCAGAAAAATATTCTCCTGGAAGAGCAGAAAAACCAGATCGAGGAACAAAAAGTTGAGATCGAGATCAAAAATAAACACATCACCGACAGCATCAATTATGCAAAAGGAATACAGGATGCGATGTTGCCACGCATGGAGGTGATAAAAAATGCAATTCCAAACCTGTTTATTTTTTACCGGCCACGGGATATCGTCAGCGGAGACTTTTACTGGTTTAATGAAGTCAATGGAAAAATCGTCATTGCTGCCGTTGATTGTACCGGCCATGGAGTCCCCGGAGGATTTGTCAGCATGATGGGCCATGACCTGTTGAATGAAATTGTGGATGCCCGGAAGATCACAGCAGCAGATCAGATCCTGATTGACCTCCATAAAGGAGTTTCAAAAGCCCTGAAACAGCAGGAAAATCAGAACCGGGACGGAATGGATATGGCATTGTGTGTGATCGACAAGGGAAAAAACATACTGGAATATGCCGGGGCAAAGAACCCCCTGCTTTATATAGAGGATGGAGAAATGCATCGCATCCTTGCAGATAAAATGCCGATCGGTGGTATCGAAGATGAGGATTTGCAGGGAAAAATATTTTCCAAACACGAATTTGACCTGAAAACCGAAAAGGTTTTCTACATGTACTCGGATGGCTATGCAGACCAATTTGGAGGAGAAGAGAAAAAGAAATTCATGAGCAAACCCTTCAGGGAACTGCTCTTTTCCATCCATCAGGAACCGTTTGACCACCAAAAAGAGATCCTTGAAAAAACATTCGTTGACTGGATGGGGAATGAATCACAGGTCGATGATGTCCTGGTGGTGGGGTTTAAGGTGTGAATTGTTATTGGGTTAGTGGTTATTAAGTCCCGAGAATCACCCCAATGGGGAATGATTCTCGAGGATCCTCGAAAATCAACAAAGATCATTGATCTTCTAATTTTCGGGATTATTGAGTACATAGCGGTTTACCTGGAAATTCTTCGGTGTTGCATTTCATATTTTCACTATTCATTGTATTCTTTCCTTCAAAGTCTGCTTTTTATTCGATAGACACCTTAATAACCCAATAACCCTTTCAGGTAGATTCCGACGATCCACCTTGGCAGATGTCGGGATGGTTTCAGCTAACAAATTTCAAAAAACGAAATTTGAGTCTCACTCAGATCCCGCTTTTCAGCGGGATAAATTCGACTTTATGATTTCAGTTCGTAAATTTACTCCTGAAATTATAGTCTCATTTACTTTTTACTTTTCCCGTAGGGATACCTTCGGTATTACTTTGTACTTTTGCCTTGATTATGTTTTATCCAAAAAACTTTGAAGAGAAGGTCGGTTTCGACCGGATCAGGAAAATGATCCTGGATACCTGCCTGTGTGACCTGGGAAGGAAACTGACTGTAGAGATGCATTTCTCAACCTCGACAGATGAAATAACCATCCTTCTCCAACAAACGGATGAGTTCCGGAAGATCCTTTTGCTTGATCAGGATTTTCCCCTGGATCATTTTTTCGATGTTACACCTTCGCTGAAGAAACTCCGGGTTGAGGGATCATACCTTGAGGCAGGGGAGTTTTTGCAGATACGGAAATCACAGGGCACGATCCGCTCCATCCTGGCTTTCCTGTCGAAAGAGGATCATGATTATCCGGCTCTCAAAGGGTTAAGTCGTGATATTGTGATCTATCCGTTTGTCCTGGATTCAATCGATAAAATACTGAATAATAAGGGGGAGGTGAAGGATAAAGCATCACAGGAACTGGCGTCGATACGCAGGGCTTTGCGTGAAAAAGAAAAACAGGCATCTGCCCGTCTGAATCAGATTCTCAAGCAGGCGATTTCAGATGGTATTGTTGAGCGTGGAGTAAACCTGGCTGTTCGGGATGGCAGGACGGTTATCCCGGTGAATTCATCAAATAAGCGACGCATTTCAGGGCTTGTGCACGATGAGTCTGCCAGCGGCAGGACCGCATACATTGAACCGTCGGAGATCGTGGAATTGAATAATGAGATCCGGGAGCTTGGATATGCAGAGAAGAGAGAGATCATCCGGATCCTGTTATCCCTAACCAATGATATCCGACCCTATACTGAGGATCTCTTCAGGTCCTATGAATTCCTGGGGCAAATCGATTTTACCAGGGCAAAAGCACTGGTTGCACGTAAATTAAATGCTGTACTGCCTGCTTTTGGCCGAGAACCTGCGCTAAACTGGAAACGTGCCATCCATCCACTTTTATTCCGAACCGAAAAACCGGAGGAAAAGGAGGTTGTTCCTCTGGATATCTTCCTGAACGATGTAACCAGGATATTACTGATCTCGGGACCCAATGCAGGTGGTAAATCCGTTTGCCTGCAGACCGTTGGCCTTCTGCAATACATGCTTCAGTCGGGAATGCTGGTTCCGGTCCTTGAAGATTCGGAATTCGGGCTTTTTACCCAACTGTTTATTGAGATCGGGGACGAGCAATCGATCGAGAATGACCTGAGCACATACAGCTCCCACCTTGTCAATATGAAGTATTACCTGAAGAATGCCAATCCCGGTACCTTGATCCTAATCGATGAGTTTGGAACCGGAACTGAACCCATGCTTGGAGGAGCAATTGCAGAAAGCATGCTTGGCAAATTGATCAAAACAGGAACATACGGTGTGATAACAACCCATTATACCAACCTGAAGCATTTCGCTGCATCCGAACAGGGGATAGAAAACGGAGCCATGCTGTTTGACAGGCAAAAAATGGAGCCGCTCTTCCAACTGGAAATCGGACGACCAGGTAGCTCCTTTGCCTTTGAAATCGCAAGAAAAATCGGGCTCCCTGAGGATGTGCTAACCGAAGCAACAGAAAAGGCAGGGGAGGATCACATCAAGTTTGACCGCCATTTACAGGAGATTGCCCGGGATAAAAGGTACTGGGAAAATAAAAGAAGCAGGATACGGAAATCGGAAAAAAAACTGGAAGAACTGGTAGAAAATTATTCCGTGGAGCTGGAGCAGGTTAAACAGCTGAGGAAAGAAATTATCGAAAGAGCAGAATTGGAAGCAAAAGAGCTGCTGGCCGGGGTTAATAAGGTGATTGAAAATACCATACGGAAAATTAAGGAAGCAAACGCTGAACGGGAAGTGACAAAAAAGGCAAGAGAGGAGCTGGAACAGTTCACAAAAACCATAACGGACAGTAAGCGGGAAACGGACGAAAAGATCGAACGAAAAATAACACGCCTCAGAAAGAGTGCCCGGCAACCCATAAAAACAGAATCAAAGAAAAAAGCCACGGTTCAGCATGGAGAAGATATCAGGACTGGGGATAAGGTGAAAATGACAGGATATGAAACTCCGGGTGAAGTGATTGACCGGAATGAAAAAAGTTACCTGGTCTCTTTTGGAAATATGAAAACAACCCTCCCGGCTGAAAAACTGACAAAGATCAGTGAGAATGAATTCCGCAGGGTAGCAAGAAAAGAATCACAGGACCCCGCCACACTCTGGGATATAGGGAAACGGAAACTTGCCTTCTCACCCCAGATCGATCTTCGGGGAGTGAGGACAGAAGAAGCGATCAGAAGAGTGACAGAATTCATCGATGAAGCCATCGTTGTTGAAATCGATACCCTGCGAATCCTGCATGGAAAGGGAGATGGGATTCTCCGGCAGATGATCCGCGAATACCTCAATACGGTGGATATCGTCAAATCATTCCATGACGAACAGATCGACCAGGGAGGCTCGGGAATTACCGTGGTTGAGCTGGACCTGTGAGGTGGTGATGGGCATGGCGCATAGTGCATGGCGCAGAGAGCATAGTGCATGGGGCATGGGGAAGCTGCTCATGGTACAGAGGTATGAGAAAGTGAGACTGTGTGACTTTGAGACGAAGTGACGAAGAGACGGAGATGAGTTCTCAGTTATTATTTTATTGTTGGATGTTATTCGTAAAGCCTTATAACAAATCTTTTTTATAGTATAACCCGATACCATTATTTTGGATTTGATTTGTTTCCTCAGCTCTCATTATCTACCTAAAAACACCTTCATAAACTCATCCCCTTTCAATAAACCGTATTTCCCCTCTGTAACACTTGCTTCATTGAATTCAGTGACATCATCGGGTGGTTCTCCCGGGTGGTAGATGAGAAACGGGACCGGCTCACTGGTGTGTGTTCTTGTTTCAATCGGCGTAGCGTGATCGGGCAGGATGGCGATAGCGAGATCGTCTCGTTTCTGCACCTCCTCAAACAGGTGTTTAACCACCTTTCGGTCAATATCTTCAATCGTGTTCATTTTAAGCTTTGGATCTCCCTCATGGCCTGCCTCATCCGGTGCTTCAATGTGAAGATAAACCAGGTCGTTATGCTTTATCGCGTTGATGGCTGCCCGGGCTTTCCCTTCATAATTGGTATCGTACAACCCGGTTGCTCCTTTCACACGGATCACTTCAAAACCGGCTAATTTACACATTCCATTCACCAGGTCAACGGCAGAAATTACAGCTCCTCTGAGGTGATGTTTTTCCATAAAGTTGTGCATTTCCGGTTTGTGTCCTGCCGACCAGAACCAGACAGAATTGGCAGAGTCCTTTCCTGCTTTGATCCGTTCAGTGTTTAACGGGTGTTCATTGAGAATCACCTGAGATTTGAGAATCAGTTCATTGAGCAGCTCTGCTGTCTTTTGGGCACGGGGTCTCATTGGCTTTACCAGCACATCCCTGAATTGAACCCCCGGTACATCATGTGGTGGGGTACAGTCGATTTCACTGCTTCCGTTTTCGAGGATAAAAACGTGACGATAACTCACCCCCGGATAGATTTTGGATCTTCCTTTTCCAACCTCTTTGTTCAGGGAGTGGATCAATCTGCAAGCTTCCTCTGTTGAGATATGCCCGGCAGAATGGTTCTTTATTCTCCCATCCGGGTAAAGGCAGACCAGGTTGCAGCGCATGACCAGGTCATTGTCATTAATGTCAATTCCCATGCTTGCAGCTTCTAAAACCCCTCTTCCCTGATATACCTCAACCGGATCGTATCCCAGGATGGTTAGATTGGCTATTTCGCTGCCGGCAGGCATTCCACCGGGTATTGTCTGCAACTGCCCGGTGGATGAAATCCGGCAAAGTTTTTCCATGTACTCAGTTTTTGCTGCACCGAGTGGTGTTCTATACCCTAAAGAAGGGATTTCCCAGTCGGCCATGCCATCCGGTATGAGGATAATGTATTTCAAAGGAGTTGCATCTATTTGTTGTTGAGCAAATATTCTTTAAAGGTCTGGTACTTCCTGTCCATCACCTCAAACACCTCATTTTCCCTTTCCTGTTCGACAAATGATTCGGGTTTATCAGGTTCCAGGGATAAAATTTTCCGGATCTCTTCCGGGAATTTTGCCGGATGTGCAGTTTCCAGTGAGATCATTTGATGCCCCTGCTCCGGCTCCCTCGATTCTTCGGCAAGAAAATGTTCCAAACCTGCCATTCCAACAGCACCATGTGGTTCGAGGATGATACCAAACTCCCGGAAAAACCGATGGATTGTTTTCCTTGTCTCTTCCTCAGATATTGACACCGAGAATATATCCCTGATCATGGAATCGAAATCGGGCTTTCTTAACAGGTTGCCTTCTTCATCCATGGCTCCTCCATACAGTGTTATTATCCTGGCTAAATTGCTGGGATGCCCAACATTCATTGCACTCGAGATGCAGTGTATGGATGGTTCGGTTTTCCTGTAAATCCCCGTCTTTAAAAATCGAGGGAATGAATCGTTTGAGTTGGTGGACAAAACCAGTTTTGAAACAGGTAATCCCATTCTCTTTGCGATCAGACACCCACATGCGTTCCCAAAATTACCGGAAGGAATAGAGAAAATAACCGGTTTGCCCTGAGAAAGAGCGGTACGTGTGAAAGCCCAAAAATAATAGACACTCTGGGGCAAGAGCCTTCCAATGTTGATTGAATTTGCTGAAGAAAGATTCAGACTGGCAAGATCAGGATCGGCAAATGCCTGTTTGACAAGTGCCTGACAATCATCAAACTTCCCTTCAATGGCAATGGACCGAATGTTTTTACCCAGTGTGGTCATCTGCTTTCGCTGTTGGTTACTGATCTCATCCCGGGGAAACAAAACCACTACTTCGATATTATCCATGTTCAGGAATGCACTGGCAATAGCGCCACCCGTGTCCCCTGAAGTTGCCGTAAGAATACGTAATTTGCCGGATTCGTTTTGTCGCACATGCGCCATAAGCAAAGCCATCATTCTTGCTCCAAAGTCCTTGAATGAGTGAGTCGGCCCACGGTCAAGACGCAACAGGTACCTGTTGCCATCTATCCGTTCCAGTGGTACTTCAAAATCATAAGCCCTTTCTGCAAGGTGGAAGCACTCCTGTTCTGTTATGTCATCTGAAAGAAAGGGATAGAGCAGGGAACAGGCAAGCTCCGGGTAAGACATTCGGTGAAAATCACGGATCAATTTATTGCTGAACACAGGGTATTCGGTTGGCAGAAATAATCCTTTGTCAGGAGCCAAACCGCTTAATAAAGCCGTTTTAAAAGAGACCGGTTTGCTATGGCTATTTGTTGATTGAAAGAGTATCGGCATTAAAAATTTCGGATTGCATTACCTCTTCCAAAGATAACAGGAATTTAGATCCATAATAAAATCACCGGTAAGAATGTTCGTTTGATTGACAAGGTATATAAGGACCATCGCCATCTACGAAAAATTGTTAAATTTGATTCGGTTTGATACACTAAAAAAACAATCCGTTTGCTCGTTTATGCAAGGGAAATAACGCCCAGACTCAATTATATTTTTGAGTTCATCATCAAAGAGATCTTAACGCTCGATCTTAAGATCACTTCAGACAGCGAACAATTTTCTGCCAGTACACAGCCGAAAATCAATTATTCGGATCGCTTTTTTGATAACTCATTTCGGATAAAACCGGCTAACCTGCTTTTTGAAAGAGAGATCATCGAACAGGATCTTTACTTTCCGGTCTGGAAAGACACAAAGGTAATGTACATCACTGATCCTCATTCTGATATGCCTTTTGACCCGTTTGCAGCTTCTTTCTTTATGCTATCCCGGTATGAAGAATATTTCAATGCGGAACCGGACCTTCATGGCCGGTATGATGTGTACAGTTCGTTGGCCTACAGGAATGATTTTCTGAATTTTCCCGTTGTTGATTTGTGGATCGAGGAACTGAGAAAAAGCCTGATTAAAAAATTTCCACCCCTGAGGATTCCACCAAAACCCTGTGAATTCATGCCCACCATAGATGTTGATGAGCCGTTTGCATTTAAATGCAAGGGATTAATTCGGACCATCGGTGGTATGATGCAGTCAAATACAAGAAAAATAAAAGGGGAAAACATCCTTCGTCTTAAAGTGCTGATCGGGAAAAGCAAGGATCCCTACGATGTGTTTGATCTGTTGCAGCAATGGCATAATAAGCATCAGAGTAAACCGATCTTCTTCTTCCAGGTTGGAAAAGTCGGGAAATACGATAAAAATCCGCCCGGTAACAGGAGGGGATATGTGAGGCTGATCAAAGAAACAGCAGGGAAATATAGGATCGGAATCCATCCTTCCTATCGCTCAAATGTGGAACCCTCTGAACTGGAAAAGGAAATTTCTTTGTTGCAGATGGCAGCATGCCAACCCATTACCCGGAGCAGACAGCATTATCTGAAACTGCAAATCCCGTATACCTACAGAAACCTTTTGCAGCTCGGTATAAAAGAGGATTATACCATGGGATATGCAGCAGAAACAGGCTTCCGTGCTGGAACATCCAATTCATTCTTTTTTTACGACCTTTTAAATGAAGAGAAAACAGAGCTGAAGATCTTTCCTTTCCAGGTTATGGACGGAACATTAAAAGATTACCTGCGAATGGATCCGCAGGAAGCAATGGAAAGGATAAAACAAATTATTGACAGAACAAGAGCGGTGAACGGGACCTTTACCTGCCTCTGGCATAACTCCTCACTCAGTGATTGGGGCCCCTGGGAAGGATGGAGGGTGGTGTATGAGACGGTGTTGAAGATGGCAACGGAAGGATGAAGGGTGAAGGATGCGCCATAGGCGTGCCTTCGGCAAAGGGTGAAGGATTTCGAAGTGAGGGGTGAGTTGTGAGTTATGAGAAGTGAGTGGTGATTTTTATCTCTAAATCTCGTCACTCGTTACGCATCACTCGTTACTTATTAACCGGAAACCAATATGATCGCATTCATTTCCCATCAGCAGATCGATAAACAGAAGTGGAACAGCTGCATTGCCGGATCACCATACGGGAGGATTTATGCCTATTCCTGGTTTCTTGACCTGATTTGTCCGGGCTGGAATGGGCTGGTCGACAATGATTACAATGCGGTATTCCCGCTTACCTGGGGAAGAAAGTTCGGCATATCATACCTGTATCAGCCCTTTTTTTCCCAACAGCTGGGGGTTTTCTCCGAAGCACTCCCTGACCGGGATAAAATCAATGCGTTTCTTGCCGCCATTCCGGAAACCTATCGATTGATCGATATTTGCCTGAATTCATCCAATGATGTAACCCCAGGCCAGTTTCAGGTATTCAGCAATAAAACACATGAACTGGAACTGACCGGTGGTTACAAAGAATTGTTTCGCAGTTATTCGGATAATACAAAAAGGAATATTAAAAAGGCAGTTGATCATAACGTTTCAGTGATTCGTGAAAACAGGCTGGATGATCTGATTGCAATGTTCCGGGCAAACCAGGGGAGATTCTATCCGAAGATTAAGTCTTATCATTATTCTCGCCTCAAATCCATCATGTTTGAAGGCATTAATCGGGAAATAGGAAAGACATACCTTGCGGGAAGTGACAACGGATCGATTTATGCCGGAGCTTATTTTATCCATTCAAACCGTCGTTATGTTTTCCTGTTCTCGGGAAACATTCCGGAAAGCCGGGAGAATGGAGCCATGTTCCTGCTGATAGACCGGTTTATCCAGGATCATGCCGGTGAGGACAACCTGCTCGATTTCATGGGATCAAACAGGGAGAGCCTGGCAAGGTTTTATGCAGGATTTGGCGCCGGGGAGGTCCTCTATCCCGGAATCAAAAGAAACCAGCTGCCCTGGCTGGTGAGATGGGTTAAGGAATGATGAATGATGAATGATGAATGATGAATGATGAATGATGAATGATGAATGATGAATGATGAATGATGAATGATGAATGATGAATGATGAATGAGTAGAAATAGTTACCGGGTGCTAGTTACTCGTTGCTGGGTTCTCGGTGAAAGAGAAGAGATGAGAAGTGAGAAGTGAGAGGGGGAGACGATGAGACTCAGTGACAGAGGGACTGAGAGAATAAAAGTAGTGAGTTATGAGTTGTGAGTCAATTGGGAAATGTTACAAGTTACGGGATATGGGTTAGGCTTACTGTATTCATTTTTCTGCTCCCTGGGAGCAAAACGTTGGTAGATGCTTATGAAAAAAAATATTTTATTATTATCATTACTATTCCTTGCGATCACCGTATTTGCGCAAACTGAAAGTGGTGATGACCGGAGAGCGTTACGCAAGAAAGCCAGACAGGAGAAGAAAGAGGCGGAAAGGATGGAGATGTTCAGGCGTGCGATGATCATAAAAAAGATGCTGGAAGAACGCCAATTTGTGCTGGAAACGGAATTCTTGCAACCCTATGACGGATCTCCCGAACCCGTCGATCCATCCCGTAATTTTATCTATGTCGATTCTGCAAAATGTGCCATTCAGCTCAATGCAGTATATACGCTGGGAGGAAGTTCAATGTATGGAACCATTGCCGAAGGAGAAATCAAAGAATACATCATCAAAGGTAAAGGGGAAAAAGCGATCCGCTACAACGTTGAATTCAATGTAAGCACATCAACCGGTATCCTGGATATCAGTATCATCGTTTCAGCCGATGGAAAAGCTACGGCATCCGTTCGCACACCCTCAGTTAGTGGTAAAATGATCTACTCCGGCAGATTGGTTTCGCACAGTAGTTCAATTATCCAAAAAGGATTCTCCTGGGATTAATTTACAGGAAGTACTTGAAACTTGACTGGTATGATTAAATTAATTGGTTATTTATATTTAAGATCCGGTCCCCTGGCCGGATTTCTTTTTCTTAGCAGATTAATCTATCTTTAGTACTCAGAAAGAAAACCTTAAAGAATGCCAAAAAAAGATGCTCAATTAATAATCCCGGATGAAGTTATCATGAGTAAAATCTACCTAATCAGAGGTAAGAAAGTGATGTTGGACCGGGACCTGGCAGAATTGTATGAAGTGGAAACCAAACAACTAAAAAGAGCAGTAAGGCGCAATATTACAAGGTTTCCGGAAGATTTTATGTTCGAGTTGTCAAAGGAAGAACTTGCAAATTGGAGGTACCAATTTGGCACCTCCAATAAGGAAATAATGGGTTTACGGATTCCTCCGTTTGCCTTCACAGAACATGGTGTAATCATGCTTGCAAGTGTCTTAAACAGTGAAAGGGCAATCCAGGTAAATGTACAGATCGTAAGGATTTTTATTCGGATGCGTAAAATTCTTGCATCACATAAAGAAATTTTGCACAGGTTAGAGACAATAGAACATAAACTGGCTGAACATGATAATCAGATCCTGGTAGTCTTTGAATACTTGAAGCAGCTTGAACAAACCAAACAGGAAGAACTTAAGGGTAAAAAAACATCAGTTGTCAAAGGATTCAAAGGCGATAAATCCTGAATAAAAATTAGGAACTTAGTAGAAACCAAATTCAAATTTTCAAATTCCAATTTATTTAAGCATTTAATAATCTGTTCTTTACATAATGAGTAGTATGATTACGGTGCAGGGCTTTATGCTTTTCTCTTTTCAGTAGGGGGTAACTTTCAGCCACTTCAGTGTTTTTTCCACCCCCTCCCGGAATGTTCCCGGAACATAGCCCAGTTCGGTTATTGCCTTATCATTCGTTATGGAGGAGTTGTGAAAGTACTTCCTGACCCAACCCGGGGTTAACAGGGGCGAAATACCTGTGATCCTTGCAAACAGCAACATCGCTGAAGCAGCTATCATTGCCATTACCCTCGGGATCCTGATCATGACAAAGTTCCTGTGAATGATGTCCGAAATGGTATTAAAAAATTCGGTATAGCTTACGTTGTCTCCGCCTAACAGGTAACCCTCTCCTGACCGGCCATGCTCCATAGCCCTGATCATGCCATGTACAAGATTATCAATGTATACATAATTACCTGTTTTCTTTCCGTTCCCGGGTATTATTCTCCATTTACCCAGGGCATACTGCTGCATCAGTTTTGTTGCCGAGTTGCTCTGGGTGAGTTGCCCGGGTCCGAAAACGCGGGTAGGGTATATTATAATAACATGTAATCCCTCTTTTGCAAATTTCTGAGTGATCTGATCCGCCATCCATTTTGTTCTCTCATACTCGGTAAAAAACCGGGTTTCACGGATGGCCGATTCATCAACCGGTCCATTGACAGAGGGTCCCAGGACTCCGGCTGTTGAGGCTACCGCTACTTTCTTAACGTTCATCTCCCTGGCTGCATCAAGGACAATCCTTGTTCCTTCGACATTGAACTTCTGAAAAACAGTGGGGTCTTCTGACCACACTTTTGTGCAGGCTGCAAGATGAAAAACCTGGTCACACCCCTTCATGGCTTTCCTGACGCTAACACCATCGGTAATATCTCCGGTAAAAAAATAAATTTTTTCCTGCCTGAACACACCTGCTTTACCGGGATCTCTTGACAGGACATGTACGGTATGACCAAGAGATGACAATTTTTCGGTCAGGCTGAAACCAATGAATCCGGTTGCACCGGTAATCAGAATATTCATGTTTGCAAAATAAAGAAACCTTCCGGATGATCCGCAAAGGAAAACATCAAAAAGAAACCTATAAAGGTAAAGGTTAAAAATAAAATGTATTTTTGTCATCTTAAAATTCTTACATGACGATGGGTGGTGATAACACGAAAAAGGAGAGGATCAGGGATTTGAATCAGCAATTGAAGGATGCTGAGCCGCAGGAGGTGCTTCGTTATTTACTATCGGAATTTGGGAAAAAGATGGTTTTTGCCACAAGCCTGGGAGCTGAGGACCAGGTCCTGATTCATATGATCAGCGAAATCGATCCCTCGATACCGGTATTTACCCTGGATACAGGCAGGATCTTTCCCGAGACGTATGACCTGATGGAGAGAACGGAAGAAAAATACGAGGTACGCATAAGGATTCTTTTTCCAGACAGGGACCGGGTTGAGGAGATGGTGAATAAAAAAGGGATAAACCTCTTTTATCGAAGCATTGAGAACAGGGAACTTTGCTGCCAGATCCGGAAAAATGATCCGTTAAAGAGGGCGCTGAAGGACTATGATGCCTGGATTTGCGGATTAAGAAGGGAACAATCAAGACACCGGTCATCGAATGAACTGGTTGAATGGGACGACCAGCATCAGATGATCAAAGTAAACCCCCTGATAAACTGGACATCAGACCAGGTATGGGAGTTCATTAAAAGCCATAGGATCCCTTACAATGTTTTACACGATAAGGGGTATCCGAGCATTGGTTGCCACCCATGTACACGGGCAGTGATTCCCGGTGAAGATTTCCGGTCGGGTCGCTGGTGGTGGGAGAAGTCGGACCATAAGGAGTGCGGCATCCACCGGAAACCGGAAAAGAAATAACGGTACGGCGAAATACTGCACCTGCAGTAGGATCATTCAAAGAAGAATTCACGGTGATCGGGTAGTCCCATTCGCTCGAGTGCCTGGTCATCCGTAAAGATAAAATACCGGATCAGGCCTGTGGAACACAGCACCCCGTCGGAATCATAAATGTGCGTTTCAATGTCAGCAATCCGGCGGTTCATCTCAACTATTTTCCCTGTTACCTTAACTTTGCCTTTGCTGACAAGCAACGGTTTCCTGAACCGGATTTCCATGGAGGAAGTAAATCCTCCGCATTTACCCAGAACGAAAACAACCCAGCTTGCCAGTTCATCCATCAGGGTGGATTGAATTCCGCCGTGAACCACTCCCGGATAGCCCTGCATGTTTTCATCCGGATCCCAGTAGCAGACCAGTGTATTGTCCTCTTTAAAAAACTCAAGCCTGAGCCCTATCGGGTTGCTTGGGCTGCATCCGAAGCATTTATTCACCGACGGATCAAACGGATTCCTTATTTTTTTCATAAGAACCCTTTTTGGTAATGACACAGCCCCCAAAAGGCGTATATCAATCTTGCATATTATGCGTTTACTGTTTTTCCTTAACCGGTTTCGCGAAAGGAAGACAGAATTTTAGAAAGAATGGTCATGGCATTCTCGGAACCGATCTTGCCCAGGAAATTAAAGATATTCTGTTCCACTGTTTCCCGGCTCGATTCTTTTATCAATTTTTCCAGCTCTTTGTACTGTGAGATTTTCAGTTCATCTTCCAGAGCAGCCTGGATAATGTCGGTTGCCGGTTTTTTATTCTCCTCGACCTTCTCCGGTACTCCGATGGTTTCGAGTTCCGTTATGCATACTTCCAGGATCTCTCTTCCCTTCTTTTTGCAGGCATCGAAATGAGCCGACGTGCCCAGCGTGTCCCGCAATGACCAGCTGCTCAGGTCATAATGGATCTCGTTGATTTTTTTGATTTTCTCGGAATCCGGGCCGAAGATTCGGTCCAGAACCAGCGTTGTGGAATCTTTCCAGGAGTCAAGATCGAAATCTTTCGAATCGAGCTTTTCGATTTGTTTTTGAAGAAGTGTAATGTATTTCTCTTTCATGTTTACTGGTTTTTGATCACACCTTAATCCCAATAACTACCACATCATCGACCTGGGGCAGTTCACCTTTCCATTTTAAAAACATTTCATCAAGAACTTTCTTCTGCTCTTCCATCGAAAGATAGTTATTCTTAATCAATAGGTCCTTGAACGGTTTGTACTTAAATTTTTTTCCTTCAGGTCCGCCGAATTGATCTGCATAGCCATCGGAAAAGAGGTAGATTGCGTCACCCGATATGAGATTGATGGCATGGTTGGTAAAGGGTTGATTGTCTCTGGCATGAATGCCGATTGGCATTTTATCTCCCTTGGTTTCTGTAATTATATCATTGTGAAGGAGATAGAGCGGATTATTTGCTCCGGCAAATTGTAGCGTTTGCTGTTTGGTGTCGATGATACACAGTGCCATATCCATACCATCTTTTGTTTCACCCTCGGTTTCCTTTTGCCGGAGCGAATGGATTACATATTCTCTCAGCTGGTTAAGCAATTCACTGGCATCAACGTCATCCATCCGGTTCACAATTTCATTCAGGTAGGCTACTCCCAGCATGCTCATAAAAGCTCCAGGGACACCATGCCCCGTGCAATCCACTGCGGTAACGATCAATTTTTCATTCTTTTCCGTCATCCAGTAAAAATCACCGCTGACAATATCCTTCGGTTTGAACAGGATGAAATGGTCTGTTAGGTACTTATTGATAATCTGAGTTGGGGGTAGCAGCGCGGTCTGGATTCTTTTGGCATAGTGAATGCTGTCGGTAATTTCCTGTTTTTGCTGAGTGATCATATCCCGTTGCTGGGTTGCCAGGTCCCGTTGCGCTTCAATTTCATCCCGTTGTGCTTCGATTTCCTCTTTTTGGTGTACTACCTCAAGTGTACGTTCGCGCACTTTTTCTTCCAGGATCCTCTTTTCTCTCCTCAGGTTTCGTTCCCGGATCTTCACAAACCCTATAAATATTCCCAGTACAACCAGAGACGATGTTAGGAGGAACCACCAGGTTTGCCAGAATGGAGGTTCCACGGAAAAGCTGAAAGTTGCCGGATACTCATTCCATGTATCATCTTCGTTTGCTGACCGTATACTAAAGGTATAATCCCCGGGTGGCAGATTGGTGTAGGTCATCTCTCTCTTCTTACTTGGGATAGACCAGTTTTCATTAAATCCATCTAGCTTCCACTGGTACGTCACATAACTTGGCGATTTCAGGTAGATCCCGATGAATTCAAAAGAGAGTGAATTCTCGTTATAGGGAAGTACAAGGTTTTGAGGCAGTTTGAACCGGCCGGAAACGCCTTCGGCAAAATTTGAATTTTTCCACAGGATATCGCGGTTGGGGATGGCCACACTGGTAATGTGTGTATAGGTTTCGATGTTGTCTGTACGTTCAGCAAGTGGGTTATAACAGGTTACACCCTTCACTGTTCCAAACCAGATTCTCCCGGTATTATCCTTGCACACGGAATTGCTGTGGGTTTCAATACCAAGGAATCCCTCTTCCTGTCCAAAGTGTTTTATCCGGATGATCTCTCCGGTTCGTGAAAAACTGATCTTATCAATCCCTTTCTCCGATCCTGCCCACAGGTTATCGTTATCATCAAAAATCAGCTGGTTTATGGAGTTGGAGTGGAGTCCGTTGGCAATGCTGATGTTCTTTCTTGATGTGGTGTCGATTCCCTCTTCGGTCAGCGTATACCTGAAGATCCCACCACCTTTGGTCCCCAGGAATAGCTTCCCTTTATCATCACTGATGATGGAAGAAATATTATCCTGTGTCTCTTCAAGATGGTACTTGGTTATGCGGTTATCCCGGTACAGGGCAAATCCGTCATAATCAAAACCGATCCATATGTTTCCATACAAATCTTCATACAGGGAGGACACGGGAAAGTCGGGGTAGCCTCCCTCCGGATTAAAATCGTGGATGGTTAACTCGTGCAAATTGCCCGTAGGACACTGGATAATACTGATGCCGGAAGCTGTTCCGATCCAGTAATTATGCTGTGAATCTTCCAGCATGACCAGCACTTCATTATTTTTTAATCCATCTGATTTTTCAAGATTCCGCCGTACGATCAGATTGAAGATGGTGATTCCTCCTTCTGTTCCGAACCAGATATTGCCGGCATTGTCCATCATCATGCTGCGGACAACATTATTGATTAAACCGGTCTCTTCAGTGATTTTTCTCACCCTGAGGATACCCTGGCTGAATTCAAGTTTGTTGACTCCTTCGTAGGTTCCCAGCCAGATGTTGTTTACCTGGTCAGCCAGAACAGTGTTTACCTGATTGTTGGACAGGTTATCCTCTTCAGTGTAGTGAAAGAACATATCACCACTATACCGGTTTATTCCTCCGAAAAATGTACCAAACCAGAGGTCTCCGGCGGATGTCCGGATGATAGAGCGGATCCGTGCATTACTGAGCCCCTCCTTTTCGGAATAACTCTGGAACCGGTTTCCGGACAGTTTGCTGATTCCGTCTACGGTACCAAACCACATGTTCCCCTGGTTATCCTGGCATATGGCCCGTATCCGGTTGTGGATCAAACCGTCTTCGGTAGTATATACCCTAAACTCAGAGCCATCATAGCGTACAGCACCATCCTCTGTGCCAAACCAGAGGTTTTTTGAACCATCTTCATAAATGACCAGGATGCGGTTATCCAACAGTCCGTCTTCCGTGGTAAAATTTTCAAAGGTTCGCCCATTGAACCTGCTGATCCCACCATCCGTTCCAAACCACATGTATCCTTTTGAGTCTTTCAGCATGGCCCTCACCCGGTTGTGTAACAAACCGTCCTCTCTGGTAAGGCATTCCACAATTCCCTCTTCCAGGTCCTTGTTTTTCAGGTTGAACTTGCACACTCCCCCGCCGAATGTTCCGAACCAGAGGTTCCCCTGGTTATCCTGACCAATGGACCTGACAATGTTGTTGGATAACCCGGAACTTACATCATAATTGGTAAATTCCTGACCATCAAATTTAGTCACACCTTTGCCCTGTGTTCCAAACCAAAGATTCCCCTGGTCATCTTCGAATACACAGCGGATGATGTTATGACCGAGTCCATCCCCTACGGTGTAGGTTTTAAAATTTTCTCCATCGAACACAGAAACCCCTCCTCCTTCAGTGGCGATCCACAAGAATCCTTTGGTATCTTCAATCATAGAATAAACCCCGGACCGGGGAAGTCCTTCCTCAATGGAATACCTTTTGAAATTATAATGCTGAGAATCAACAACATTCCACGAAAGGAGGAATATCCCCAGGATAAAACATGATTTTTTTCTCATCTTATCAGAGATTTACATCAGAAAGATAAAATTACACTTTTTTTAACGAAGCTACAAGAAGAGGGTTCGTAAGCGTAATCAAACAAATGATGTTAATGATTGCTGAAATTTTTCCGGATGATTTTTCTCCTCTCCTTCAAACCCCGCAATGAAAAATAGATAAGGATACCACACAAAAAGAGCAGCAGAATGGCTGCAATAACGGAATTGATCGTTAATTCATAAATGGCTGTTTGTATAATAATACCATTTATGGCACCGAAAATCATAAAAATTGCGATTCCCAGTACAATCGAGTCGTAAATGTTGGAAAGCCGAAGCGAAGTCCGGTACAGGGGCGATTTTTTGAATTGTTCGAATCGTTTCTTCGCCTGGTAAGCAGCCCTTGCCCTGGCTTTCTCCCGTTCATAACTTACCCATTCACGGTATTTCTCCTCCATTGCCTCTTTCGAGTAATACTGAGGCTGGGTCTTGAGATTTATCAAAAATTCATACGCCTCATTGACCTCAATAAATTTTTCATGGGCATTAGGATCTTTGTTTATATCCGGGTGATACATTTTTGCTTTAATCCGGTAAGCCCTCTTTATGTCATCCAGGTCAGCATCTTCTGGTAAACCAAGTATCCTGTAGTACTTAAATGCCATAACAAACGATTCGCTGTGTGCAAGATACTTAAATAATCAGGGATATGAAATGATTGATGTCCATTTGTCGCGCTGTTTCCCTTGAAAATGTTAATTTTATGATCAGGATGGAGTAACCATGAAAAAGATCATTACTTCGGAACGGGTACCCATCAAGATGTGGCTGGGCGAAATCGAAGAGGGTGCCCTGGAACAGGCGAAAAACCTGGCGAACCTGCCCTTTGCCTTTCGTCATGTTGTTATCCTGCCGGATTGCCACCAGGGATATGGGATGCCGATCGGTGGTGTGCTGGCAACCCGGGAAATGGTCATACCCAATGCGGTGGGCGTGGATATCGGGTGTGGTATGTCTGCTGTTCGAACATCCCTTACACACATTGATAAAGCGTTGATTAAAAAGATTATGAGTGGTGTCAGATCCCTGATCCCCCTGGGCTTCAATCACCATAAAAAACCACAGGATGAGAAACTGATGCCTGATTTGGGTGATGAAAAGAGAATCGATGAACTTCCGGTAGCCTGCAATGAGTTTGAAAGTGCTCTTCATCAACTCGGAACACTGGGCGGTGGCAACCATTTCATTGAGATCCAGAAAGGAAACGATGGATACATCTGGCTTATGGTGCATTCCGGTAGCAGGAACATTGGAAAAAAGGTCGCCGATCATTACAACCGCCTGGCAAAAACACTGAATGAAAAATGGGCTACCGGTTTGTCCGTAGAGAAGCAACTGGCCTATTTGCCAATGAGCACTGAAGAAGGGATTACATACTGGAAAGAGATGGAATATTGTGTCCGGTTCGCTTTTGCCAACAGAGAACTTATGATGAACCGCATAAAAGAAGTGTGCCAGGATATCTTTCCCGAACCGATCACCTTTGATCCGATGATCAATATTGCACATAATTATGCAGCACGTGAAATCCATTTTTCAACATCGGTGATTGTTCACAGGAAAGGAGCAACACAGGCAAAAAAAGGACAGGTTGGGATTATTCCCGGATCACAGGGGACCAGAAGTTACATCGTTAGGGGAAAAGGGAATCCGGAAAGTTTTGAAAGTTGTTCTCATGGCGCTGGAAGAGTGATGGGACGAAAACAGGCCCAGCGACAACTGGACCTTCAAAAAGAGATAGAGTTCCTTGAAAAACAAAATATTGTCCATTCCATCCGCTCGGTCAGAGATCTGGATGAGGCTCCATCTGCCTATAAAAAGATCGAAGACGTTATGGAAAACCAGAAAGACCTCGTTGAACCACTGGTGGAACTGACACCGCTGGCGGTGATTAAAGGATGAAATGAAGAAAGTTATAAGTTATACGTTGATAAGTTATAAGAGAGAGAGGTGGAAGTGCAGAGTTAGAAAAAAAGTATGCAGCTGGCAGTAGGCAGTACGCAGTGACTGTAAGCTGTGAACAGTGAGCAGATTCGAGATACGGGATACGAGTGATGAGAGGTGAGAGGGAGTGACGAAGTGACTTAGAGACGAAGAGACGAAGTGAAAAAGGATGAGAGGTGAGTGGTGAGTTATGAGAAGTGATCAGTTTGAAAGCTGAATGTTGGGCGTTGTTTTGTATGACCTACAAACCAGTATATTTAGAAGCTGCAAAAAGCGGTGTGTTGCGGGAGAGGATCCGCATTGCCGGCGAATTGCTGGAAGAGTGTACATTATGTCCTCGCAATTGCAAAGTGAACAGATTAGAAAATGAATTGGGTACCTGCAAGACCGGTCGACACGCAATGGTTTCAAGTTATGCCCCCCATTTCGGTGAAGAGGCTCCGCTGGTTGGTTTCAGAGGATCGGGGACCATTTTTTTTACCCAATGCAATCTACTCTGCATTTTCTGTCAAAACTACGACATCAGCCATGATGGGAGAGGACAGGAGGTCACAAGTGAAGACCTTGCAAATTTCATGGTTCACCTGCAGGATATTGGCTGTCACAACATCAATTTTGTTACCCCATCGCATGTTGTGGCACAGATCCTTTCAGCATTAGAGATAGCGATCAACAATGGTTTACAGGTGCCATTGGTCTTTAACACCAGTGGGTATGACACGGTTGAAACAGTGAAACTTCTGGATGGGATCGTGGACATTTATATGCCCGATTTCAAGTTTTGGGATCAGGAAACTGCCCGTCAGCTATGTGCTGCACCGGACTATCCCGAACGGGCAAGAATGGCTGTAAAAGAGATGCACCGGCAGGTGGGAGATCTGCAAATTAATGATCTTGGCATTGCGGAATGCGGATTGCTGGTCAGACACCTGGTGATGCCGGACAAACTCGCAGGAACCGGTGAAATTATGCACTTTCTTGCCAGTGAGATCTCGGCAAATACCTATGTCAACATCATGCCCCAGTACCGACCGTGTGGAAGCGCATTCACTGTCGATAAAATCGCACGAAGCATTACAAGAGAGGAGTATTACGAAGCGTTGGATTCAGCCAGGAAGGAGGGCATTACCCGGCTGGATGACAGGAACTGACGAACAGCATTAACCACAGAATATCAGCAGGATTATGGATAGAATAAACGTTGGATTGGCTTCATTTGGCATGTCAGGCATGGTGTTTCACGCACCCTTCCTGACCACTAATCCCGGATTTCAGCTAAAAAAAATTCTGGAACGGACACCCAAAGGCTCAAAACAGATATTCCCTGAAGTAACGGTTGTAAACCGGTATGATGACCTGGTCAATGATCCGAAAATCGAGCTGATTGTTGTGAATACACCCGATCACACCCACTTCGATCTTACGCGGGAAGCATTGCTTGCCGGGAAACATGTGATCGTCGAAAAACCTTTTACCATTACCACTGCAGAGGGGAGTGATCTGATCGAACTGGCACGAAAGAAAAACCTGGTGCTGACGATCTTTCAGAACCGGAGATGGGACGGTGATTTTCTGACAATCAGCCGGGTTATTAAAGAGGGCCTGGTTGGACAACTGGTTGAATTTGAATCCCACTTCGACCGGTTTAGAAATTATATCCAGGATGGTACATGGAAAGAAGATCCTTCCCGTGGCACGGGTAATATTTACAATCTCGGATCGCACATGATTGACCAGGCATTGATGCTGTTTGGCATGCCGGAAGGTCTTTATGCTGACCTGGAGATTCGGAGGGAAGGCTCCGAAGTGAATGATTATTATGATATTCACCTCTATTACAATCGATTCAAAGCCATTTTGAAAAGTTCTTACCTGGTGCGGGAACCGGGTCCGCGCTACCTGCTCCAGGGAACCCTGGGTTCCTTTGTGAAACATGGGATTGACCCCCAGGAAGAGTTGTTGAAAAGTGGTGAAATACCGGTCGGGGAAGATTGGGGAAGGGAGGATGAACACTTCTGGGGTATCCTGAATTCAGAGATCCGGGGAGAACCGGTGCGCAACAGGATGGAAACCATCCCGGGAAATTACCATGCCTTTTATGACAACCTCTATGAGGCTATCCGGGAAGGGAAAGAGCTTGCAGTCAAACCGGAGGAAGCACTCAATGTGATCCGGATCATTGAAGCAGCCATCGCGAGCAATCGGGATAAATGCATGGTGGAGCTTTGACGTATGTGGTCCGGCACGCACGGTCTGACCGATGGATTGTGTTTCGGGCTGCAGGGAGCCGGTCTGACCGATGGGAATGCCCGCCCTGTGAAATACTGCTTGCAGTTAAAGCCTGGCTTTTATTTCACAGGGCGGGCCTCGTTACCGACTAACGATAGACGATTTTTCAGTTATTGTTCGGAAGTAGAGGTTATTCTTCCCTCTTCATCCAGGTCCACGATCATTCCGGATTTCAGCAGTAAATCCTGGATCTCAGCCTTTTTACCCACAGTGCATCGCTTCAGCATCCCGGAAGGATAAAAGAAAACCGGGTTAACTATACCTTTCTGACAGGGGATCCCCTGAATCTCATGTTTCTTACTGAGGAAACAGCAGGCTATGTTGCCATTATCGTGAAATGTAATGGTGATGTTCTGGAATCCACCATATAGAGGTAAGTCATGGAGTGTTGTTTTTTCCCCAAACCAGCATTTTTCCAGTTTCTGGTCTTCGCTGAGAAAAATTGTTGATCTCCTGGGGAAGAATATGCCGTTAACCGTATCAGGCACAGCAAGTGTAAATCGTTTCAATGATCCGTCTTCATAATACTGTATCCATTTTTTACAGGTAAATCCTTCAACAACCGCTTTTTCTTTGAGGTAACATTTTTCCAGTTGCCCTTTATAGTAATAGGAATCGGAGCCTTTCTTGATCACAAAGTCGTCCTGACCGTAAAGTGAAAGCTGGATTAAGCAAAGGATAGTAAGGTTGGTGATAAATGGTTTAATGTTCATTTTGATTTTCTTTTACGCAAAGCTAAACAATTCCGGCGAATCCCATAAAAGCCATGGCTAAGAGTCCGGCAACCACGAATGCGATCGGAACACCTTCCATTGCTTTGGGAAGATCCAGAAGATCGAGTTGTTCCCGTATACCTGAAAAAGTCACCAGTGCAAGGCCAAAACCAAGCGCATTTGCAGCTGAAAAGACAACACTCTCCAGCAGGTTATAATCATTCTGTACCGCCAGAATGGCAACTCCCAGTACAGCACAGTTGGTGGTGATGAGTGGCAGGAATATTCCCAGGGCCTGATAGAGGGCAATGCTCACTCTTTTCAGGACTATTTCAACCATCTGTACCAGGGATGCGATAACCAGGATAAACATGATGGTTTGTAAAAATCCGATGCCGAACTTTTCCAATACATAGTGTTGGATCAGATAGGTAACAATGGTAGCGATGACCATCACAAAGGTGACTGCTCCTGTCATACCGATCGCTGTTTCCACTTTATTGGAAACACCAATAAAAGGGCATATCCCGAGGAATTTGGCAAGAACGATGTTGTTTACAAAGACAGCCGATATGATAATGATAATGTATTCCATACTTTTTTTGGTCAGGCTGATTTTTTATTGATTTTATTGATCAGTACGATCATATATCCCAGGGCAATAAATGCTCCCGGTGCCAGGACGAAAAGCAGGATCCCGTCTCCGTTAATGAATTTCAGTCCGAAGATAGATCCTGAACCGAGGATCTCGCGTACACCTCCCAGGAGGACCAGTGCCATGGTAAACCCAAGACCCATTCCCAACCCATCGACAATAGCTGAGGCCAGGTTATGCCGGGAAGCAAATGCTTCTGCTCTTCCCAGGATCAGGCAGTTGACAACAATCAGGGGTATAAACAGTCCCAGTTCATCAAACAGATCGGGCAGGTAAGCTTGCATACTCAGTTCAACAATGGTTACAAAAGAGGCGATGACCACAATGAAGGTCGGGATACGGACCTTATCAGGGATCCAGTGCCTGATCAGAGAGACCACGAGGTTAGAACCCACCAGTACAAAGGTCGTTGCCAATCCCATTCCCATACCATTGATGGCCGAATTGGTAACACCAAGGGTTGGACAAAGCCCGAGGAACAGGACAAAAACGGCATTCTCTTTAAAGAACCCTTTGGTGAAGTTTTTCCATTGTGTCATTGTTTACCTCCTTCCATATAGGCGTTATATGCGCGGATTACTGCATCACAGAAAGCCCTGGAGCTGACGGTTGAAGCAGTGATTGCCTGGACGTTCCCTCCGTCCTGAGTCACACTGATCGTGAAATCCATTGGATCTTTTCCCTGAAACTGCAGGCTGAAATCGGATTTCTTCTTATCCATTTTATCTCCTAATCCGGGCGTTTCTTTGTGTTCAAGTACCGAAATATCATTTATGGTCCCGTCAGGCAATAAACCAACCATTAGTTTGATTTCCCCGCTGAATCCTTGTGTGGTGAATGTTTCCACGGCTGTACCAACCAGTTCACCGTTCATCGTTCCCGGGTAGAAATAGAGGGTATCTCCATCTGCTGCCAGTTTGTATGAATCCTCAAGCGGGTTGTTATTATATTCCGGCAGCACATCTGTGATCGCTCGCGTTCGTTTAGCCAGCCTGGCAGCTTCAATGGGCTCTTTGGTCAGGGCATAGACAAATCCCAATGCTGACGAGGCCACCAGCGTAACGATGAACAGGGTCAGTACCATGTTCCTGAATGTCGATTCGACTTTATTCATAATCAATCTTCTCTCCAAATCGTTTTGGCTTCACGTACCTGTTTATTAACGGCACAAATGCATTCATAATGAGGATAGCAAATGAGACGCCTTCCGGGTATGCTCCAAAAACCCTGATCAATACGGTGATAATTCCTATTCCTATCCCAAAAATCCACATGCCTGCCGGGGTCATCGGTGATGTAACATAGTCAGTAGCCATGAAAATGGCACCAAGCAATATGCCTCCGCTCAGGAGATGAAACAGGGGATCCGCGTTTTTTTCCGGGTTCACCAGCCATAATATACCAGTAAACAGAACGATGGTCAGCATAATGGATATCGGGATATGCCAGGTTATGATTTTTTTTACCAGCAAATAGAGCATTCCCAGCAACAGGGCAATGGCCGCCATTTCACCGATTGATCCGCCGATGTGACCATAAAACAGGTCCTTATAGCCGGGCAGTTCTTCCATAATTTGTGACATCTGATCACCGTTGCGAAGACCTTCCTTCAAAATTCCCAAAGGCGTGGCGCCCGTAACTGCATCCGCATAACCGGTTTTGAATCCCAGTGGCAGGGGCCAGGTGGTCATCTGAACAGGAAACGAGATCATCAGAAACACCCTCCCAACAAGTGCGGGATTAAACGGATTGTTACCCAATCCGCCAAAGGTCATTTTTCCAACTCCGATGGAAACAACAGCACCAAGAATGATAATCCAGACCGGCAGGTTGCCTGGAAGGTTGAATGCCAGCAGAAGTCCGGTAACAATTGCTGTTCCGTCGGTGATGGTTAGATTTCCTTTCAACAGGAATTTTTGGATCAGGAATTCGGTGATCAGACAGCTAATAACTGACACCAGGGTAACGATAATGGCTCCCCATCCGAAATAATATACAGAACAGAATAAGGCTGGAGTCAGTGCGATGATCACGCCGAGCATGATCTTTTTTACGGATTGTTCTCCAAATACATGAGGTGAAGGTGCTACGGTAATTAACTTATTCATGCTCTTATACCTGTTTCTTATTTAAGGATTTATCTGCGTAACATTCGTTACCAGCGATCAATTCTTCCGTGTACTGATCATTTTCCCAACTGTTGTTTTCCCCAATCTGATATAATCCAGTAACGGTCTGTTCGAGGGGCAGATATAGGAACAGGAGCCACACTCGATACAGTCCATAATGTTGTTCATTTCCAGATTTTCCAGCATCTCTTTCTGCGTCATGGCCATCAGCAGGTATGGTTCAAGTCCCTGCGGACAGACAGAAATGCATTTTGCACACCGGATACAGGGATGGATATTTTTCCTTCTTGATTGGTTCTCCGGTATGATCAGGATACCTGTTGTTCCCTTAACAACCGGTACATCGGTATTGGACAATGCTTTTCCCATCATCGGTCCCCCTGAAATGATCTTGCCTGTATCCTCGGGAAGGCCCCCGACAGCTTCAACTAATTTTGAAACAGGAGTTCCAATCCTGACCAGATAGTTCGAGGGATTCTGCAAATTATATCCGGTAACCGTTACAACCCGTTCAATCAACGGTTTATTTTTCTGAATGGCTTCATATACCGCAAATGTAGTTCCAACATTGTGAACAATAGCCCCCACATCAATGGGCAATCCTCTTGCAGGAACCTCCCTGTTAATCAGCGCTTTGATCAACTGTTTTTCACCACCTTGCGGGTATTTTACTTTCAGGGCGTGAACAGAAATGTCCGGCTCGCCTTCAAGGATTTGATTAAACTGCTCTATCGCATCCGGCTTATTATGTTCAATGCCGATCATTCCCCGACTCACTCCCAGGACTTTCATTAAAAGTTTTATCCCGACTACTATTTCAGGGCCCTTCTCCAGCATCAACCGGTGATCGGCAGTAAGATATGGTTCACATTCCACACCGTTGATGATCAGTGTATCCACCTTTTTACCACGGGGCAATGAGAGTTTTACGTGCGATGGGAAAGTTGCACCACCCAGGCCAACAATACCGTTTTCCATTATTTTTTTCCGGATCTCTTCCGGGGAAGCAGTGATGACAGGATTAATTTCCGGTGAACGATCAATGCCATTCATCCATTCATCACCTTCCGCTTTAATAATAATTGTTGTGCGTTTATACCCGCTGCTGTCAGGAACCAGATCAATCTTTTGTACTTTCCCTGAAACAGATGAATGGATGTTTGCAGAGACAAAACCGTGGAGCGAAGCAATTAACTGTCCTGTTTTTACGACATCACCCTTATCTACCTTAGCTTCTGCCGGAGCACCCAGATGCTGGGATATTGGAATATAAACCTGGTCCGGCAGGGGTAAGACCCGGATCGGTGCACCGGCTGATAATTTATTCTCCGGCGGATGGACACCTCCCTTTTTAAATGTTTTCAATGCTTCCATTCAATCCATCGCTATTATTTCTTCAACATATCTTTTGCACCTGCACTCCCGTCTGCCATCTCTTCATTTTCATCCGTTTTCCCGGATTGCTCAACGTTCGTTTTCCTGGGGGGAAAATTGATCTCCAGAATGGCATTTGTTGGACATTCCGGAACACATTTGCGGCAAAGCTTGCATTTTTCAGAATCAATGTATGCCAGGTTTGATTCCATTACAATTGCATCATACGGACAAACTTTAAAACATTTTTTACATCCTATGCAGGCAACCTCACAGTATTTGCGAGCTACACCACCCTTTTCCTGATTGATACATGAAACATAGATCTTCCGGTCCTTCCTGGCTTTCTTTCTCAATTCAATGATATCCCTGGGACAGGCTTCAACGCAGGCACCGCAGGCAATGCAATTATCATCGATCACAACAGGTAACCCGGTATCGGTATCCATATACATTGCGTCATAATCACAAGCTTCCACACATTCGCCTAAACTGAGGCATCCATAAGGACAGTCGGTATCACCGGTGTAGAGTGCAGATGCAATGGAACAGGACACTGCTCCGTCATAAAAATTAGTCCGGGGCCTGTGTTCAAATGATCCGGAACAGAGAACGACAGCAACAAGCGGATCAGCTGTAACCGGGTCCTTGCCCAGGACAGATGCTACCTTCTCCATTGTTTCATTGCCACCAACAGGACAAAAGTATCCTTCCAGGCTATCTGCTCCAACCAATGCTTCTGCAAAATTCCTGCATCCGGGATATCCACATCCACCGCAGTTTGCTGCTGGCAAGACATCCTCTACCATATCGATCCTGGGATCTTCAAAGACCCTGAATCTCTGTGCAACTATATACAGTATGACGGCAGCTACAGCACCAACTGCACTCAATGAAATGATCGTATAGAGTATTACTGCGGACATCTATTCCAATTTTCTGATGGTAAATGAAAATTCCCTCCTGATCTTTTTTCTAAAAAAGTAAATGATCAAATAATAGGGGAGCAGCAGTGCGAGGGAATATATGCCTGCAAGGGCTTCATTATCGAACAATGAGGTGAACAACACCAGGGAAAAAAGAACAATCAGAAAGGGAAGAAGGTATCCGAGAAGGAGTGCCTTGTAACCGAGTGATTGTTTTAAAATAACCATCACCTTTTCACCCGGCTTGACGTTCCCATCATGAGTGACATCAACTGATTTTTCTTCCATTCCGGCAATGGAGCAAACTCCCTTTGCATGACAATTGCTACAAGCAGACTGAGCCGGGAAACCAACACGGGCTATGGATCCTTCAATATGCCGTATGACTCCCGGGTGTTCTATTGACTTCATGGTGTGCCTCTTCTTTGCCATCCGATTATTGTGCGCAAATTTAACCATGTTAATAAACTTTCGAACTGCTTATCGGCAGATTTTTATCTGCAAACGTTAATTATCCTTCATCCAACAGGTAGTTAACTTATTGCACTCCAGTCAAATTTTCGTTTGGTAAGTTTATGAATTTGTTTAACCAGGAGTTGGTTTTTTGCTTCAGCAAGCAGTGGATCCTTATCAAGGATTCGGTCGGCTACATCTCTGGCGTATTGCAGTATTTGTCCATCCTGTCCCAGGTTGGCAATTTTCAGATCAAAGGGAATTCCGCTTTGCTGGGTTCCTTCGAGATCACCTGGCCCCCTTAATTTAAGATCCATTTCAGCAATTTCGAAGCCATCATTGGTGTTCACCATGGTTTCGATTCTTTTCCTTGCCTCAGAAGTCAGTTTCGTTGAGCTCATCAGGATGCAATAGGATTGAGCAGCTCCTCGTCCAACTCTTCCGCGCAATTGATGCAGCTGTGACAATCCGAATCGTTCGGCACTCTCGATTACCATGACGGTTGCATTGGGAATATCCACTCCGACCTCAATGACGGTAGTAGCAACCATAATGTGTGTTTGCCCTGAAATAAAATAATTCATTGCGATCTCCTTTTCTCCGGATTTCATCCTTCCATGGACAATACTGACAGCGTATTTTGGTGGAGGGAAATCCCGTATGATGCTTTCATACCCATCTTCCAGGTCTTTGTAGTCCATTTTTTCAGACTCCTTGATCAGTGGATAAACAATATAAACCTGTCTTCCTTCCCTGATCTGTTCTTTCAGGAAGCCAAAAAGACGCAACCGTTTCGAGTCATAATAGTGGACCGTTTTGATCGGTTTTCGTCCCGGTGGCATTTCATCGATCACAGACACCTCAAGATCCCCATAAAGTGTCAGGGCAAGTGTTCTTGGAATGGGTGTAGCTGTCATGATCAGGACGTGCGGGGGTTGGGGATTTTTTTTCCACAGTTTTGCGCGCTGGGCTACGCCAAAACGGTGCTGTTCGTCAATAATGACCAGCCCCAGGTTGTTAAAGATCACGGTTTCTTCAATTAAAGCATGCGTTCCGATCAATAGTTGCAATGCTCCTGATTGCAGATCTTCATGAATGATGTTGCGTTCTGCCTGCTTGGTTGATCCTGTCAACAGGGCGATCCGTATGTCAATGCCCTTCAGGAATCGGGCGATTGTTTGAAAATGCTGCTGAGCAAGGATCTCAGTGGGTGCCATCAGACAGGACTGATATTGGTTGTCGTTTGCTATTAGCATGGTCATCAGGGCCACCAATGTTTTTCCACTTCCAACGTCACCCTGAAGCAGCCTGTTCATCTGCTTCCCGGAACCAACATCACTGCGGATTTCCTTTAACACCCGCTTCTGGGCATTCGTCAGTTCAAACGAAAGATTTTTATAGTAGAAATTGTTGAAATAGTCACCCACTTTGGTGAAGTGATGTCCCTGAAACGTGGCCTTCCTGAAATTCTTTTGCTTCAGTAAATTGAGTTGTATGTAAAAGAGTTCTTCAAATTTAAGTCGTGACTGTGACCGTTTAAGCAGCTTTGTGTTTTGAGGAAAATGAATGTTTACCAGGGATTCTTCAAGCGGGAGCAGATTCAACTCATCAATCAGGTAAGCCGGCAGAGTCTCCGCTATTTTTCCATCTATCAGCTGTAACAGGTTCGCTTGCAGCTTATGTATAACCCGGGAAGTGATGTAGTTATTTTTTAATTTTTCGGTTGTGTTGTAAAACGCCTGAAGCGCAGAATAATGCATTTCTTCCAGTTTACCTGCATCTTCTATCTCAGGATGAATGAGGTTAACCTTATTGCTGAACAGAGTGGGTTTCCCGAAAACGACATACTCTTGCCCGGTTTTCAGACTCTTTTGGATCCATGATAATCCTTTGAACCATATCAGTTCTATTGCCCCGGTTTCATCTGCAAAACTGGCAATCAGCCGTTTTGCCCTGCCTCCTCCTGATAACCTGAAACCGGTTATTTGACCACGTATCTGGATATAGGGTAAATTGCCGTGAACCTCTTTTATCCTGTAAAACTTAGTGCGGTCAACGTACTTGTATGGGAAATAATAGACCAGATCTTCCAGGGTATGAATGTTTAATTCCTTCCCCAGAAGTTGAGCACGTTTTGGTCCTACTCCCTTCAGATATTTTATTTCCTGATTAAGCAATTCTCCCATGTTAGCTGAACATAAATGTAGAAAAAAAACTTCGAAAGCATTATACACATTCGTGATAAGTATTTCTTCAATGGATTATCTCAGATACCTCATAACAAAAATTGCTACTTTTAGGGTGTAAAAGGAACGTTGGGAATGATTTTCGGGAGAATGCTATATCGCTCTTTTTCACTTCTTACCTACCTGCTGATTAGCCGGCATAAAAGGGGGCATGGAATCCATTCACCCTATGTGTATGAATTTATTACAGAAGTGCTTCAAAGCAGAGCTGTGCCTCCGGAACTGGAGCGCATAGAGAAGATCCGTACATCTCTCCGAAAGTCTGATGAATTCATTCGGGTGGATGACTTTGGCTCTGGTGGACAGGGAGATGTTCAGAAAAGAAAAGCTGTTTCCCGGATTGCAGTAACTGCTTCCACCCGGTGTAAATATGGCAGGTTACTATACCGGATTTCCCGTTACTATAAACCGAAAAAGATACTGGAACTGGGCACTTCACTGGGATTTGGATCCATGTACCTCGGAATGGCGAATCCACATTCGGAAATAATCACCGTTGATGGATGTGATGCATGCTCAGCAATTGCAGCAGGGAATTTCAGGAAACTGGGACTTGATAACATCAGGATACGGAATGGCACGTTTGATAATATCCTGGCTGAATTATTGAAAGAGCTACATTGGATCGACCTGGTTTATTTCGATGGTGATCACAGAAAGGATCGGTTATTACACTATTTCGAAATAGCGTTACTCTATATACGTAACGAATCCATCTTTATAGTTGATGATATTCACTGGTCGGCGGAGATGGAGGAGGCATGGGAACAGATCAAAAAACATCCAAAAGTGAAGGTTACCGTAGACCTGTTTCAGATGGGAATCGTTTTTTTTAGAAAAGAGCTTCAGAAACAGAATTTTCTGGTAAGATTTTTGTGACGGTGTCACGGTAGAAAAAAAAATCATTTCATTCTTCAATTTTTATGATTTAATCAATTAACTTCGTACGCTTTAAAATTAAACGATTTCAAAGATGGACCATATCATTAATTTACGGCAGATCGTAAAAAATTATTACGTAGGAACAGTAGTTGTTCGGGCACTGCGATCAGTTACCATAGATATTTCAAGAAATGAATACGTAGCTATAATGGGACCGTCGGGATCCGGCAAATCCACCCTGATGAACCTGATCGGTTGTCTTGACACACCAACAAGTGGTGAATATATCCTGAATGGTAAAGCGGTCAGCCAGATGGAAGACAACCAGTTGGCTGAAATCAGAAACATGGAGATCGGTTTTGTATTCCAGACATTTAATCTGTTACCGAGATATACTGCGCATGAGAATGTGATGTTACCACTGATCTATGCAGGTGTTTCAAAGCAGGACCGGATAAAACGGGCTGAAGAAGTGCTGGAGAGTGTTGGTTTGGCCGATCGTGTCACACACAAACCAAATGAACTTTCCGGAGGGCAGCGTCAACGGGTAGCCGTAGCAAGGGCATTAGTTAATCATCCCTCCATAATACTTGCCGATGAGCCAACCGGGAACCTGGATTCGAAAACTTCCATCGACATCATGAACCTGCTGAATGATATCCATTCAATTGGGAATACCATCATCGTGGTTACCCATGAAGAAGATATTGCCAGGCGGGCCCGGCGTATAATCCGGTTGATGGATGGGGAAGTTGAATCCGATACCTTTAATAAAATCACTGAAAAAGCGGATCGGTAGGCTATCTGGTCCGAATAATCAATTATGAAGATTTATACCAGGAGAGGTGATAAAGGTGAGACATCGTTGATAGGAGGAAACCGCGTACCAAAGCATCACGAAAGGATTGAGGCGTATGGTACGGTGGATGAGCTTATTGCCTATATCGGGCTGATCCGGGATCAGGAAATCCCTAACATTATTAAAGAGTACCTGCTGGAAGTACAGGACCGGTTAATGACCGGTGCAGCATTATTGGCTGTGGATAATGTTACCCAAAGCATCTCGTTACCTCAAATAGAACAGGGAGATATCCAATCCCTGGAACATGAGATCGATCGCATGGAGGACGAATTGGTGCCCTTAACATCCTTTCTCCTTCCTGGAGGACATCCGACGGTTTCGATCTGCCACATAGCAAGAAATGTTTGCAGAAGAGCTGAAAGAAATGTATCGAAGATCAGGTCTGGTCCTGTAAATCTGGATCTGGTTTTTCAATACCTGAACAGGCTTGCAGACTACCTCTTTGTCTTATCCCGTAAGTTATCCAAAGATCTGGATATCGTTGAAAATCAATGGAAACCGCGCCTTAAGAAATAAAAATCAAGAGTTCTCTTTTTTTATATTTATTTTTTATATTTGCGAAAATTTTAGAATAGCTTTTTTTGTTCCTTGTTACTATAAAAATCAGTACATGTATTGGACACTTGAATTGGCTTCTAAGCTCGAAGATGCTCCATGGCCGGCAACAAAAGATGAATTGATTGATTTTGCCATTCGCTCCGGTGCCCCTCTCGAAGTAATCGAGAATCTTCAGGAGATAGAAGATGAAGGAGATATA
>Ga0315553_10000453_pt1 | contig 36702 bp, 34 predicted proteins | sample SalMarSW160140MG_FD_203099 | JGI IMG/M metagenome (GOLD analysis project Ga0315553, IMG submission 203099) | Salt marsh sediment microbial communities from the Plum Island Ecosystem LTER, Massachusetts, United States - Salt Marsh Sediment SW1601-40 ... | reverse complement strand
AGCTGCTGAGCCTGGTGGCGATGGAACCGCCAGCAAGTTTCAATGCTGACTCTGTTCGCAATGAGAAGGTAAAAGTCCTTCAGGCCATCCGACCGATCGAAGGGCAGGATATCGTTGGGGCGCAGTATGACGGCTACTGCGAATTACCAGATGTTGCCAAAGGATCCCGCACGCCAACCTATGCGGCCTTGAAACTATTCATCGACAATTGGCGCTGGCAGGGAGTTCCGATATATCTGCGTTCGGGAAAGGCTCTTGCGGCGAAAACAAGCGAGATCGCGATTGAATTCAAGTCGCCTCCGCATGTGATGTTTCCTATGCCGCCCGAATACAAGATGACCCCCAATATTTTCTCGCTGTGCATCCAGCCGGATGAGGGCATCCACCTTCGCTTCGAGACCAAGGTTCCTGATACACAGCAAGAGACCCGTTCCGTCGATATGGATTTCCATTACCGGGAATCCTTTGGTGAGGGGCGTTTACCCGATGCATACGAGCGTTTGATTCTGGATGCAATCAACGGGGATGCTTCACTCTTCACGCGCAGCGATGAGATCGAGGCGGCTTGGGGGATCATCGATCCAGTCCTGAGCATCTGGGACTTGGGGGGGCAGGAAATCGTCAACTATGCACGCGGCAGCGATGGGCCGGAACAAGCGCACGATTTCATCGGGCGTGGCGGGTTTGTCTGGAGATTGAACTGCACGCATTGAGGGTGTTCGACTCACATGCGTGATTTGAGTTGTCAGGACCTTGCGCCCCGATCAACGCCCACCTCCTCTCGAAACGTTTATAGCACATCTTGATTGCCGTATCCGGCAGGATGACGAAGGCGACGGTTGCCAGGTGTCAGGGGACTGTGGATGCCAGATCTATGGAGTCCTGGTCTGAAGCTTTCGGCTTACGCAGGATGATCAGGATGATGACAGCGAACTAGCCGACATGACCCACAATTTCCGTCAGTGATGGTTTAACGGCATAACCGAAGAGTGACTTTAACACGTGCCCGACCAGTAAGATCGATATGACTCATCGGTAACGGAGTGTTTTTCAAATCATTTCCATGGGCAACCTTATCAGATTCCATTGCGTGGAGAAATGAAATGGGCTTTTTGCGATGTATGTCATTAAAATCGTTATTCCTGGTGAGCATGGTTACCCTGTTTGGAATACACGGATGTACGCCCGTGCCGAGGTTGAACCCTGACACTTCAACCTCCGAGCTCTCGAACGGGGCAGGTAAGCCTGAACCCACGCAGGGAGCCAGGCAGGCTATGGAATTGCTAAGTGAGGCGTTCCAGGCCGGGGAGGCCATACCTGAACGCTACACCTGTGCTGGCGAGAATATCTCGCCACAGTTGGCCTGGTTGAATCCGCCCGAGGGAAGCACATACATCGTCCTTACCCTCGACGATCCGGATGCCCCGGGGAGTACATGGGTTCACTGGTTGGCATATAATATTCCGGTCGGTGTCGGAGTATTGGAAGCAGGGGTGGGATCAGATCCTACACTGGACGGTTTCGGGGCGTTTGGCCTAAACAGCTGGGGGGAAACGTCGTACGGAGGGCCCTGCCCGCCTACAGGAACGCACCGGTACTTCTTCCGACTCTATGCGCTCGATGAGGCACTTACGCTGCCCTCACCGCCCACAATGTCACAGTTGCAGCAGGCGATGATCGGTCATGTCTTGGCCGAGGCCAACCTGATGGGCTTGTTTGCACGCGGGGATTAGTACTCAGGTTGTCTGAGGGAGGAAATCTCCATCCAACTTGAACAGCGCCGCGGGTTCCTACTCCCCCTCGAGTTCGGTTTTAAGCCGCTCGATGCCTTCCAGGACCGCTCGCAGTCTGGCTTGTGTATCCTGCAGATGATGATCCTCTGTCAGCACGAAGCGACGGTAGGGCGCAATGGCTTCTCTCAATCTGCTGCTTGCCCGCTCGAGCTCCTGTTCGAAGCTGCCGCGTAGGACACTGCGCATCTCGGTCCTAAGCGAATTGATCTTACTTCGAAGTTCCTTCTTCGCCTGGCCGCGCCTGAAGGGAATAATGGCAAAGCCAAGTAATCCGAGCAATCCTGCAGCCAGGATACCAGTGGCATCGGCGGCTGCCGTGGTGAGGACAGCCTTCAGGATCAACCCCAGGCTGATTGCGCTAACTTCAACGAGGCCAACCAGGGCAACCGAATCGCGTACGGCATCGGTCAGGCGTTGTGATTCTTCGCTGCGGTTAAAGCCCGCAATAACATGCTCGGCGCCCTTCCCGATACTTTCAAGTAATTGGCGCCGGTTATAGGCGAAACCACTGGCAGCTTCCTTCGCTGCATCCTGGAGGGTATCTGTCTCGCGGCGCTGTTCGAGTTCGGATGTCATCATCCGCCACTGGCGATGTTCACGCTCTACGAACCAGTCGATGATTTCCTGAATATGCGCTTCGATCTTGTCGGGTGCGATAGAGATCACCTGCTCTTCGAATGACTTGCGCATTCCCTTGGCATCCAGCATTTTCCGGATGCGGAGCAAGCGCATCGTGTCATCCAGGTACACCTCTCCCCGCAGCTGCAATTGCAGCAATTCATTCTCAATCCGATCGATATGGCGGGAAAACTCTGCGCTGGTGTCTTCGGAAAACAGTACAACCTGTTTCTCAACACGTTCGAGTGCAGCCTTATCCTGGGCCAGGATCTCGAGTTTGAGTTTGATTTGCTGTTCACTCTCCCGGCCGATCTTGAGGCTAATCCCCAGTGGGTTGAGCATCTTCAAGCGGATCTTGTGCTCATCGGAAAGCGTCTGCTTGAGGTACTCGTACAGCCGCTTAAATCCTTGATCGCCCTCACCGATTCCCTGCCGAGCTTTCCTGGCTGAAAGGCTGAAGATCTCCGGTTGAAGGGAGAGCCGTTCCTGGAATTGCCGTGCGACAAAGGACTCAACTTCATCGATATCAGATTGGTCGTCCAGGATGTCGATTTTGTTGATGGCCACGATAATTTTCTTCCCCCAGCTGCGGATGCTCTCTGCGAACTGGCGTTCGCTCTCCGTGAATGGGCGGTCAGCTGAAGTTACGAAGATTACAAGGTCGCTGCGAGGAACAAATTCCTTTGCGATAGCTTCATGCTCCCGCAGCACGGCGTTCGTGCCTGGCGTGTCGACGATGTGTATCTCACGCAAGATCTCACACGGGAAGTACAGCAGGCGTGCATGCTCACCAGCATATTCCTGCTGGCCTAGTTCACCATACTTCAAGATATGGATGCGGTCTGTGGTTGGAGTGACGCCCTCTTGCAGAAACGTGCCCCCGAGCAGGGCGTTGATCAGAGCTGACTTACCGCTATTAAATTCTCCAACAAACACGAGCAGGAATAGCTCATTTACCTGCGCAACCGCGTCCTGAAGGTGACGCCGATCACTCGCACCAAGATCATAGCTATCAAGGACACTGATGATTTCATCGATCAGTGCCCGCTCCCGGTCCCAGAGTGCGGCAAGCTCATCTGTCATTAACGCGAGCGCCATAGAATCTCCTTGTGTGTCTTCCCAGCTGGACTATCCTATAGGAGAATTGTAACCGTTCTATAAGGATTATTGTCTGTGCAAATCCAGGATCGTGGTTCGGGCTTGAAGGAGCTCTATTTCCATGGTTTGCGCGGCACATCGTCCGAATCCTACTTGCTCAACCCCGGCTTGACACGTGTCATCCGAGTGATTACGATCAGTGAAAATCCTAAGGTGGGATAGAACATTCGTGAGGGATATATGATGCGGATCTTCCTTGTGTTAGCGTTAATCCTTTCCCTGGTTGTAACGATATTCGCAGTCCAGAACAACACCGAGATCGACGTCAGCTTTATAAACTGGCATGCGACAGGATCCCTTGCGCTGGTCTTGATGATTACTGTTTTTATCGGAATCGGGATCGGGGTGCTCTTGATGCTGCCAGGATCGGTGCGGGCTCGTTTGGGTGGGCGTACAGAGCGCAAGCGAAGCCAGCAGTTGGAAGCAGAACTGGCTGGCATGCGGGATGTGCCTGGCGCCGTTTCCAGTCCGGGCAATGAATTCCCCCAGGAATCCTCCGCCAGCGAGGATCCACCCGCTGTTGATATGTGAAACCCAGGGAAGGATCTACCCGCATAAATCCAATAAATTTGATGAGGATTGAGATTGGCGAGCTAGAGCGGGAATAGCAGTGGGAGAAAAACCAACGAGGCGATGAGCAGGAGCAAGGTAATCGGTGCGCCAGCTTTGATGAAGTCGCGGAAGCGGTACCCGCCCGGTCCCATGACAAGGCTGTTGGCGGGATGGGCGATCGGGCTGAGGAAGTTCGCCGACACAGCGATTGCGATGACCATCGTCAGGGTATAGGGCGAGACATTGAGTTCAATTGCGGTCCCGATGGCGATTGGCGCCATGATGACAACCAGCGCGGCGCTTGGTATGATCTGCGAGGTGAGTGCAGTTAGAATAAATAGTCCTGCCATAACAGCGTAAATGCCAGCCCCCCCAACAAACTCAACTACGTTTCTCGCAATCATGATGGCTGCTCCGGTTTCCTGCATCGCAATCCCCAGTGGCAGCATCCCGGCAATTAAGAATACAGATCGCCAGTCAATCGCACGGTAGGCCTCATCCATGCTGAGGACGCCAAACAGCACCATCAAGGTTGCACCGATAACGGCTGCCAATTCAATTGGAAGCCAATGCAGGACAACCGGGACAACGACTCCCGCCATAATCAAGATTGCGAAGGGTGCCTTCTCGCTGCGCGGGCTTTGCTGTGCAGACTGCGTAAGGACAAGCAGATCGTGTTCGTCCCGGAGAAGCTGATGCCTTGTGCGCGGGCCATAAAGGAGTAGGGCATCTCCGAAACGAAGCTGCATATCCCGCAGACGAGAGCGATACGCTTTCCCGGAGCGCCAGATCGCGAGAACGCTAAGTCCAAATTTTTCTCGGAAGTGCAGTTCGCGTAGTGTTTTCCCAACTAGTGTTGTGAAGGGGGAGAGTACAACCTCAACCAGGCCAACTTGATCTGATTGGAGCGAGTTAAGTTCAGGAAGTGGACCAAGCATGATCTCGATCTGCTGCAGCCCCTTCAAAATGAGGATGTCATCAGGCCTCGCCTCAACCAGCATTAAATCGCCTGCTTGCAGGATGGTTTCTGGATCAGGGAGCAGCTCGGTCGTTCCCGACCGGCGTATCCCGAGCACGGTAATTCCGAAGGCGTCTGCTAGGCGGTTATCCTTGATGGTTTGTCCAGCAAGCAATGAGCCTTCCGGCACCCGCATGACCTGGACCCGTTCTTCAAGTTGGTAACGCCGATTCACGACCTCCAGCGAGATCGCATCAACACTACCCCAATCATCGGATTCCTCTAGCTTGAGTAGCTCAACTTCATTACCGAGTAATAAAAGCCGATCACCCTCGCCGAGCACTTTCTCCTGCAGGTTGGTTCGCTGGGCAGAACCGTTGTGTTCGATGGCGATGACTGTAACGCCATAGGTTGCTCGAAAGCCTGATTCAAACAGCGTCATCCCGGCCAGCTTGGACTGGTCCCCCAACCTGACTTCTCTGAACTGGACATTACCACCAACGAGTTCGCTGCTCTTGATTGACCCCTCAAAAATAAGAAAGTGGTGGTTTCGTAGAGTCGCCAGGCGGTCGATGCGACCTTCGACCACCAGGTTGTCGCCGGCGTTGAGAAGAGTGCCAGGGAGCGGGGCAAGCAGGCGTTCCTTTCTTCGCAGGATTGCAATCACGTTCAATTCCAGCGCTGCCCCGATCCTGCTCTCACTCAGATGTCTTCCTGCGAGAGGTGAGCCTTCAGGGATCTGGACGATGAAAAGCCGCTCATCGATGTCGTAGACTTCGTTCTGACGCTCGGTGCCTTGTTCGAGGATGGCGCCCCGATCGTGCCTGGGTAATAGGCGTCGGCCCATTGTGCTCATGAATATCGTTCCAACCAGCAGGGCAATGATTCCCATGGGGGTGAAGGAGAAAAACTGAAATGGAATTAGACCCTGCTCGGCGAGCACGTTATTGAGGAGGATGTTCGGAGGGGTACCGATCAATGTCAGCATGCCTCCAAGCAGCGCACCATAGGCGAGGGGCATCAACAATCGCTCCGGTGATGTTTTTATTCGGCGCGAGACATCCATCACCACCGGTAGGAGCAGCGCGGCTACGCCGATGTTATTCAGGAATGCTGAGAGCACGCCTGCGGTTAGCATGATCGCCAGGATTACACGGCCCTCGGATCTGCCTGCATACCTGAGCAGGATTTCACCGATGTGATTAGCAATCCCACTGCGAGCAAGGCCGCCACTGAGGATGAAGACTGCCCAGACAGTGATCACAGCCGGGTTGCTAAAGCCTGATAGAGCCTGCGTCGGCGTCACCAAACCGGTCAAGGCCAGCGCACCCAGGACCATCAGCGCAATCAGATCCACCCGCAACCGTTCCTGGATGAGCAGCAGGAAGGCTACCAGGAGGATGGTGAAGACCAGGGCGATCTCCCCTGTCACGTATGACTCCTGAGGGCAAGCACGCAGAGGATCATAGAGCTATAACCTACCGTACTCCGTACGCTTTGCCAAGTGGGATCCTGAAATGCGTCTTGCATGCGTGATCGCGCCCGGCAAATGGATCTACTCGTAGCTTCTGAGCGCGAAGGTGGACATCCATATGCGCAGAGATGGCCGGGCAAATAATGAAAACGCATCTCTGACAAGGCGATTGCTGCGCTCACCCAGTATTATCTACGGTTCAAGGACATCAGCTTAAGCATGGGGCATTTATCCTGCTCGTGCTTATCGAAAGATGCTGGATTCCTCAGGTGAGCCCTCGAGGACACGGACGCCAACTGCCTCTGCCTCGGCAGTTTTTTGCCCATCGACGTAGACCTCGCAGGTGAGCGAAGTCCTGCGACGTTTGATCTCGACCACACGGGCGCGGAGTTCAATTGGGCGGTCGTTCGGTGTTGGCTTAAGGTAGCGTACGGTGATCTCAGCTGTGGCATAGCGATAGTAGGGTTCACTATCAAGATCACGGCCTTCCTCGCGGTAAGCGGCAGCCATTGCGGTACCCATGCAGTGACAATCGATCAGCGTGGCCAGGATGCCTCCGTTCATCACCTTTTCCCAGCCATGATACTTTGGCTGCGAGTGAAATATGCAGATAGCCTCATCGTCTTCCCAGTAGCTTTTGATTTGCAGGCCATCGGGGTTCTCTGCCCCGCAACCAAAACATACATTCCCCGGCATATGATCTTGAAAGAATTCTGATTTCATCCGTTCCCTCTATGTTGGCGCATTCCTAAATTGTAGAATCACGAGCTCACTTAGTAAAACCAGTTCCTGGGCTTGGATCATCTCCACGGTGACTGGCCTGCTTCACTGAGCTGGTTCCAGGGAAACAATCGCGCCGAAGCTATTCACCGTTAGCAGCCATTTGCTCCCGATTTCAAATGTCCGGAATATTACCTCATCTGTTGTCTCGTAATTGTATTTCTCGCCATTACTTTCAAACGTTACGTTGTACTCGGCAGAACGATCTCCCAGCCGTTGGCCTTCCTGGAGTGCAGTCTCCGGCCAGGAAAGGTTCAAATCAGTACCAGTAATCGTCAAAGTATCGAAGACTGTCCATGCGCTTTCGGTGTAGGTGCACCAGTCATCGTAGACCTCGTAGACGCAGTCCTGGACCACTTCACCGTAGCCGGTCCCTTGATCCACAGTGTAGGGAGTACCACAAACCTCAACGCTATTGGCAGCTGGTCGGTCACTGGTTTCTCTTAGCGTCTGGCTGCAACCCCCCAATTCGGCGCCAGCTGGAATCTGGTCAATCCATCCCTCCTGCCGGACAGGTCCCAAGACTTCAATGGTCTGTTCGCGCCTCCAGTTGAAGCCGGTCACTGTGCCGATGAGTTCGTCGGTGCGTGTGAGCAAGCTAAAGATAAAGATCGCAGATGCAACGCAGGCAATCCCCCCGAGAATTACAATCCAGCCCGGCAATTTCCGGCCGGTAGTCGTTGGCATAGGCGACGTCGTTCTGGGTGCAGCCGGGGTGGGTTGCCTGGTCTCGGCCAGGCTAATACCGCATCCGGCACACTCCCGTGCAGAACTGAGATTCAGCGTGCCACAGGCCGTACAAGCGATCTCGCGCTCAGGGTCGGGCTTGAACGCCCCAAGCACCTGTCCTGATGCGCGCACCTGTGCCTGGTTCAGATCTCCACCGCAGGCCCCACAGAAACCAACACCGTCAGGGTTGCGTGCATGGCAGTAAGGACAGTGGACGTCAGGGCCTGCCTTCGCCTGCTTGATCTGGTCATTATCTGTGAGCAATTTGCGCTGGGCAGCCTGATGGAACTCGACGTCTTCCGGCTGCGGGCCTCCGCATCCGTTGCAGAACTTACGTGGACCCGGATTCTCATTTCCACAACGGGGACATGTCCATTCGAGCTCTACATATCCGACAGATTTTCGTGCCATCCGATGGAACCTCCTACCAGCGTGGGGAGCGAATTTACGAATCGCTGATCACGGGCATAGAATAACGCTGCTCTTCAAAAAGTGCTACCCGTTCCTTGAAATTTGAACAATGCGGTTCGGGTTCCCAGAAAGGGTGGTGATCATGGATGGATTAGAAGGAAAAGTGGCGCTGGTCACGGGTGGCGCTACCGGAATTGGGTATGGCATTGTACGCAGATTCGCAGAGGCGGGAGCCAGCGTACTTGTCTGTGGCCGCAGACAAGCTCTGCTTGATGCTCTCGCGGATCAATCAGGTGCGGGAGGTTGGCCGGTCGATATCATCCGGGCTGATGTCGCGGTGGAGGTGGATGCGAAGCGGGTGATCGAGTACTGCCTCGATCGTCATAGGCGTCTCGACATTCTGGTCAACAACGCCGGCATTGATGGAGGAAGCCAGATCCACGCTCACAGTGTTGAGGAGTGGGACCGCATCATGGCGGTCAACCTGCGTGGCCCTTTTCTGATGTCACACTTTGCACTACCTGTCTTCCACTCGCAGGGCGCAGGCCACATCCTCATGATCAGCTCGGAGTCGTCGCTCCGGCATTACAAGGGGGATGGAGCGTACGGTGTTTCGAAACATGCGCTGAACGCGCTTGCGGAATATATCCAGGTTGAAAACCAGGCGGCTGGAGTGCGTGTAGACACTATATGTCCGGGGATGGTTGTGTCCGAGATGACGGAAGGGCTTTCGGGATTGAATGAAGCGCGCTGCCTGGAGCCGGAGGACATCGCTGACCTGGCATACTGGTTGGTGACACGCAGGGAGAATGTCAAGATCGGAACGCCAATCCTGATCCAAACGATGCTTAACCCCTGGGAGTAGTCTGTGATTTCGTGCGGCAAGGGCCTTGCAACATAGCAGACAAGAGCTCGGGCCTCAAGATATCCGGCTGTACTGGGCTCCAATCAGGTTATGAAAATGCCAAATCGAGGGATTGTCTGTTGAAATTTCGAGCTCTTATCAAAGCAGCTGGCCGCATCGTTTCTATCATGGCCATCAGCCTGCTTGCACTCGGACTGGGTCCGACGGTGATCACCTTTGGATCGTATCTCTACTATGAGATGAGCGGTACGATCATGCCGGATGTAAGCATCGGTGGCGTTCCTGTAGGGGGGCTGACCCGGGAAGAGGCGCAGGCACGCCTGGACCGGGTATGGAACAAGGAACTGCGCCTGGCAGCCGTGGATCTGCACAACCCTTCGAGAGCGTGGGTTGTCTCACCGGCGGAATTTGGTTTGAAAGTGGATCCCATACTTACTGCGCAGCGCGCTCTAACATTTGCCCGGGAAGGCCGGTTGCTAGATCAAATCAATCTTATGCTTGCGGTCCTTAGAACTGGCATTGATCTACCGCCGATTGTTGATTTCGACGTTGAGCTGGCAGAGCTTCGTTACGCATCCTGGGATCAGCAACTGCGCATACCACCCCAGGATGGGTGGCTGATCCTGGAGCGGGGGGAGGTCATTGTCCATCCAGCGGTTCTCGGATGGGAGATCGACGTACCAGGCAGCGTGGCTTTGCTCGCTGAGGATCCACTCAGTTACCTTACCCAGCAGCAAGTGATCCCGATCGCGATGAGATCCTTTGAGCCGGAGATCACGGATTTATCAGAGACGGTTTCCAGGTTGGAGGATGTCCTCGGATCACACCCACAATTGCAAGCGTATGACCCTGTGACGGACAAGCATTTTACGTGGGAGCCGGATCGGGTGATGATCGCTTCCTGGATCAAGTTGCAGCTGGGGGGTGGGGGATACTCGTTTGAGCTGGATCAGCAAGCCATAGATGATTTCATCCTTGACGCAGTATTGGGGCTGGGAACTGAAAGGGCGCTGGATATGGAGGGCGGTCGTGATCAGCTTATTGCACAGATATCAGGGTTGAGTCCCGAGCCCTTGATAATCAGCTACCTACCGACGGAATACATCGTTCAGCCTGGTGACCAATGGATCTCGCTAAGCTTCAAGGTAGGTATTCCATATTGGAAGCTGCAGGAAGCCAATCCGGTCCTCGTGCGGCAAGGTTTGATCCCGGGCGAGACACTTATCCTGCCGCCCCGCGATGGCATGCTCACCTTGCCAGTTGTCCCTGAGAAACGAATTGTGATCGATATCAGTGAGCAACGGATGTGGGTTTATCAGGACCAGGGTCTTATTCACGAGTATGTCATCAGCACTGGGATCCCTGATTCACCCACCTTGCCCGGAGTTTTTCAGGTTTCATCCCACTACGAGAACGCATATGCGTCGATCTGGGACTTGTACATGCCGCATTTCATCGGCATCTATGATGCAGTTCCCGGATTGACGAACGGCATCCACGGGCTGCCACTCCTTTCTAACGGACGCCGGCTCTGGGCGGATGTGCTTGGACGCCCTGCTTCATTTGGCTGCATCATCCTCGATCTGGTAGCGGCAGAAGAGTTATTTACCTGGGCTGAAGATGGAGTCGTTGTTGTTATCCAGGCCTAGTTAAAAAGGAAGGAGCAGCGTCGATGCTGCTCCTCTGGTAGTCGGGGCGGCCGGATTTGAACCGGCGACCTCACGGACCCGAACCGTGCGCGCTACCGGGCTGCGCTACGCCCCGATCTGTTCAGCGAGTATAACAGGCTAGTAAACTTCCAGTCAACGCACGTCGGCATAGCCGCTCAGCTAACCCGAAACACCCTGGCAGCTGCATGCGCCTTCTCCCGGCTCGCAGGCAGCATGAAGCAGAAAAGGCTGCCGGTCCCTTCCTTGCTCTCGCACCAGATCTGCCCCTGGTGCATCTCAACCATTGCCTTGGCAATCGATAATCCGAGACCCATCCCACCATGTTTCCGGGTCAGGTGCGACTCAACCTGGTAGAACCGATCGAAGACACGCTCAATATCGCCTGTAGGTATCCCGATGCCAGTATCCACCACAAATACCTTGACCAGTCCTTCGTCGCCTTCGATCTTTATCCCGACCTGACCACCGGCATCAGTGAAGATGATTGCGTTTTTAATCAAGTTCGAGAGGGCGACCTGGATTTTGGCGATGTCGCCGTCAACGATCAACGGATCATCTTCGGGAACATCGAAACCAATCTCGATCTGCTTCTCCTGCGCCGATTCGATAAATCCTTCAACCGTTTGCTCGACAAGCTTGCTCATCGAGAAGGGCTCACGCCGAACACGAGACTGCCCTTGTTCGTTGTGCGCGATGGTAGACATATCCTCGATGATTGATTTCAGACGCATGGCGCTGCGAATGATGACTTCCATTTGCTCTTGATGGTCAGATGGGATGAACTCCTTCAGGAAAGTCGCATGGCCCAGGATCAACCCGAGCGGCGTGCGAAGTTCATGCGAAGCGATAGCGATGAAATCGGACTTCATCCGGTCAAGCCGTTGAAGTTCGTCATTACTGTCCTGGATGCTGGTCAGCAGGCGTGCGGTCTCGATGGCCACCGAGGCTTGTGCAGCAAGTGTTTCCAGAACTTCTAGATCGTCTTCGGTATAATGGCCTTCGTTAAGCTTGTTGACAGCTTCTAGGACCCCGATCGGTTTTTCTTTCACGATCAGGGGCACACCCAGGATCGAGCGGGTTTGGAAACCAAGAGCGTTGTCAATCTGGCGGAACACCCGCTTATCCGATTTTGCATCCTGGATGACCATCGCCTTTGCGTGGGTGAAGATCCAACCGGCGACACTGGCATTAAGTGGAACAGAGACTTCCCGCAGTTCATCCTGGTGCTTTCCGGGTGAGGCTTCAAAGCGCAGCCGACCTGTGCCGGGATCGAAAAGCAGGATCGAGGCGACCTCACTCTGTGTGAGTTCGCACGCAACCGAGATGATCGTCTGCAGCAACTCGGGGGGGTTGTGCGTGGCAGACAATGTGCGGCTGATCTCCAACAGGCGTTGAAGCCGCTTGGTTTTGCTCACCTGTTCTTTGGTTTCAACCATGACTTTGATCCAAACCGCAGTGAATGGTCACGATTGTAGCATAGCAATGCTTGACAAGGCACCAATACTCCCAATCTCGAAGATCGGCGTACAATACACATGTCGAAAACATCAAACGGAGGCCATGATATGCCATCGAGTAAAAAGGTCCGTGTAGCCATTATCGGGGTTGGGAACTGTGCCTCGTCCCTGGTTCAAGGTGTTGAGTATTACAAGAACGCAAAACCGGATGACCGCGTCCCAGGTTTGATGCACGTCAACCTGGGGGGCTACCACATTCGAGATATCGAGTTCACGGCTGCCTTTGATGTTGTGTCAAGTAAGGTCGGTCTCGATCTCAGTGAAGCGGTCTTTGCTCATCCGAATAACACCGTGCGCTTCGCCGAAGTGCCACCCAAGGGGATCAAGGTTCTGCGTGGCATGACCCATGACGGAATTGGAAAGTATCTGTCTGAGGTCGTAGAGAAGGCCCCTGGTCCGACGGCTGACATCGTCGGCACCCTGAAGAAAACCAAGACGGATGTTGTTGTCAGCTACCTCCCGGTCGGCGCTGAGATGGCTACGAAGTGGTACGTTGAGCAGGTCCTGGAAGCGGGCTGTGCCTTTGTGAACTGCATCCCGGTCTTCATCGCCAGTTCTGAGTACTGGGCTGGCCGTTTTAAGGAACGCGGGCTCCCGATTATCGGAGATGACATCAAGAGCCAGGTTGGAGCAACGATCACCCATCGTGTGCTGACATCGCTCTTTGTTGACCGGGGTGTGCTGATGGATCATACCTATCAGCTTAACTTCGGCGGCAATATGGATTTCTATAATATGCTCGAGCGCGAACGGCTCGAGTCAAAGAAGATCTCGAAGACGGGAGCGGTCACCAGCCAGCTTCCCTATAAGATGAAACCGGAAGATATCCACATTGGACCGAGTGACTACGTTCCGTGGTTGACGGATAGGAAATGGTGCTACATCCGAATGGAAGGCACGACCTTTGGCGATGTACCATTGAACCTGGAACTTAAACTTGAGGTCTGGGATTCGCCAAACTCTGCCGGTGTAGTGATTGATGCCGTGCGGTGCGCGAAGCTGGCACTCGATCGAGGTATCAGCGGGCCACTCCTCGAGCCGTCCTCCTATTTCATGAAGACGCCTCCCGTACAGTACTCCGATGACAAGGCGCGCACGTTGACCGAAGAGTTTATCGCCGGAAAGGAAGCTCCCTCCGCGGCGTCCGCTGACTGAGGTTCCGTGCTGACCACCGGCGTTGGTCCGGTTGTGTGCAGGTTTTCCAGGCACCCGAGGCAACGCCGGGTGCCTGTTTGATTCGGGCTACCCACCAGCTGGAAAGGAAGAAGGAAAGGATGAGTGATAGCATGCGAGCGATGCAGCTGGTTACGCAGGGTCTGCTTGCAGAGAATCCCCTCCGATCAGTTACGCTTGATATCCCCAGCCCTGCCGCCGGGCAGCTGCTGCTCAAAGTCCAGGCCTGCGGCGTTTGCCACACGGATCTCCACACCGTCGTCGGGGAGATCCATCCCCCACGACTACCGGTGATCCCAGGGCATCAGGTGCTGGCGCGGGTGGAAGCCGTGGGTGAGGGAGTGAAAGATTGGCGGTCCGGGCAGCGAGCTGGCGTCCCCTGGCTCTACTCGGCGTGTGGTAAGTGTTCTTTCTGTTTGCACGGCAATGAGAATCTATGCCTCGAGGCTCGTTTCACCGGCTTCCATGTCGATGGTGGGTACGCAGAATACATGCTCTCCCGAGCAGATTACACATTGCCTATTCCGGATTCGATCCCTGATGACCAGGTGCCTAGTCTGCTTTGTGCCGGGATAATCGGTTACCGCTCACTGCGGCTCGCAGATCTCGCACCAGGCGAGAGGATAGGTTTGGTGGGATTTGGGGCAAGCGCCCATCTGGCGATCCAGGTTGCAAAGTATTGGGGTTGTGAGGTCTACGTCTTTACTCGTTCGTCAAACCATCGTGAGCTTGCGACCCGTCTCGGCGCAGCTTGGGTCGGGGGAGTAGAAGAAGACCAACTCGAACCCCTTGATCGCGCCATCATTTTCGCCCCGTCCGGAGATCTTGTGCCAGCGATCCTCAGTAAATTGCGGCCGGGTGGGACGTTGGCGATTAACGCAATCCACATGAGCACCCTTCCGGCGATGCCCTATTCGACGATCTACGGGGAAAGGACGCTCCGCTCCGTGAGCAATGCCACCTACCACGATGGCGTCGAGTTCCTGCGGCTTGCGGCCGAGATCCCTATCCACTCCGTGGTAGTCACTTACCCGCTGGCAGAGGCCAACCGGGCGCTCCAAGATCTGGCAGCTAGCTTGATCACGGGTGCGGGGGTGCTGCTGCCATGATCAAGCTGGGAACCTCCGGTTTTTCCTATGATGATTGGATTGGACCGGTCTACCCGAAGGCGCTGGCGCGATGGGGGTGGCTGGGCTACTACGCTGCTCGGTTTGCGACGGTCGAACTTAATGTGACCTACTATCGCGTTCCAACCCAGAAAGTCATCTCGGGTTGGGTTGAGCGGACTCCAGATGACTTCTCGTTCTCAGTCAAGGCCCATCGTTCGCTGACACATGAACGGGAGGACATGGATTTCAAGGGCTTTCGAGAGGCTCTCAATCCCCTTATCCAATCCGGGAAACTTGCCTGTGTCCTGGCGCAATTCCCGCATTCTTTCCACCCGAGCCCGGAAAACCGGAGCTACCTTGAACGGTTGAGGGAGGACACGCTTGACATCCCGGTCGTGATCGAATTTCGTGATTCGGGGTGGGTTTCCGAGGAAACATTCTCCCAGCTGAAATCGATGTCACTTGGCTTCTGTTGTGTGGATGAGCCCCAATTAAAGGGATTAATGCCTCCCGTCAGTGTGGCGACAGGACCCGTGGCCTATGTCCGCTTCCATGGAAGGAACAGCGAGCACTGGTGGAAGAATGAACACGCCTGGGAGCGCTACGACTATACCTACCAGGTTCCTGAGCTGGAACCGTGGGTGCCACGCATCAACGCGCTGGATGCCGCCTCGCCGCTAACGTTGGTGTATGCCAACAACCACTACAAGGGGCAAAGTGTGGACACGATCCGCAAGCTGGAAACGCTGCTTGCGGGATAAAAACCCGCTGCAGGCAGGTTGTCCCATGCCAGGCGCGTTGTTGGGCTAATCCCCGCGATGGTATAATGGGCGCGGTCTTCCCAATAACGGGCAAACTCCATTGCCGGGTCTGGATTCTCACGAGGACATTATGTCTGGACATTCGAAATGGTCCACCATCAAACGCAAGAAAGCATCCAATGATGCCAAGCGCGGTGCAATCTTTACGAGGCTGGCGCGCGAGATCGCCATGGCCGCGGGTGAGGGCGGGGGTGATACCGAGACCAACTTTGCTCTGCGTCTTGCGGTTGAAAAAGCGAAAGCCAACAACATGCCCAGGGATAATATCGACCGTGCTATCCGCCGCGGCACGGGTGAGGACAAAGACGGGGTTACCTTTGAACAGATCATGTACGAGGGATATGGGCCACATGGGGTGGCATTCTTGATCGAAGTCGTGACCGACAACCGCAACCGCACCGTGGCCGAGCTCCGTCATACTCTTACCAAGGGCGGGGGAAACATGGCCGATGCTGGCTCCGTATCGTGGCAGTTCCGGCGCACGGCCTACTTCTTCCTTCCTAGCGAAGCTGCGGATGGGGATCGTGTTTTTGAAGTTGCCGTAGAGGCCGGAGCGGATGATGTCATTCTTGACGCGGATGAGTATGAGATCTTTGCACCGGTAGAGCTTTTTAAATCTGTGAACGACGCCATGCGGGCGGCAGGTATTACACCAGCTGAAGCCAGCCTGCGGATGCTTCCCAATTCTTTGCTCTCGCTCTCGGACGAGCAAACGGTGAAGACCATGCGCTTGATCGAGGATCTCGAGGACCTGGATGATGTGCAGGAGGTTTACTCGAACCTGGATGTGACGGACGAGGCGCTTAGTTTGCTCGAGACAGCCTGAGGCCTACCAGCCCCCGATGTTGGTGCTAGGCATTGATCCTGGAACCGCCCGGACCGGCTTTGGCGTCGTGAACGAAGACGGGCGTGGACAGCTCTCATTGGTCGAGTACGGGGTTATTAGCACCCTTGCAGAACAAACTCCCGCTGAGCGTCTACACATGCTGCATGAACAGCTGGTGCGCTTGATCCAAGTCCATCAACCGCTGGAGGCCGCCGTCGAACGTCTCTTCTTCCAGAAAAACGTCTCCACGGCCATGCTTGTCGGGCAAGCCCGGGGTGTTATCCTGCTCGCTTTACAGCAAGCGGGTCTCCCAATCGGCGAATATAGCCCTCAGGACATCAAGCTGGCCGTAACCGGGTATGGGGCGGCGGACAAGGTTCAGATGCAGCGGATGGTCAAAACGCTTTTGTCAATGCCAGATCTGCCCGAGCCCGATGATGCCGCGGACGCACTGGCGGTCGCAATCTGTCATTGCCATTCAGCCCGACTCCAGCATCGATTGGGTGGGTGACAATGATCCAGACCGTGCGCGGGATCGTTCAGCATATCGGAGATAACCACCTGATCCTCGAAGTTGGTGGCGTAGGTTTGCGTATCACCGTTTCTGCATCGGTGCTCGATGAAAACTTGGAGATCGGCAAACCAGCCTTCGTTCACACCTATCTTGTCGTCCGAGCCGATGATCTGCGGCTGTACGGTTTTTCCAACAGGGAAGAACGAAGCCTATTCGAGCTTCTGCTCGGGGTATCAGGGATTGGACCTAAACTGGCGATTGGCGTGCTCTCACATCTCTCGCCTGATGTCCTGAGGAATGCGGTCATCGCCGGCCATCCGGAAGCCTTCAGCGGTGTGCCCGGGGTTGGTCGGAAAACGGCTGAAAAAATAATCTTCCACTTAAAGGACGCATTTGCGGGTCCACCTGCGACCCGCATCCGGATGAGCGATGCTGATGCGGAAGTCCTCGGTGCGTTGACAGCTCTTGGATACAGCCTGGTAGAAGCGCAAGGTGCATTGCAGGCCATCCCCGATGATGCACCTGTGGATGTGGCTGAACGCGTCCGAATAGCCCTAAAGTATTTCGCATAATTCAGAACGATCGTGCATGAACACCTCCCCGCATGTCCAGCGGGATTCTAGTTTTTAATGGAGGTATCGATATGTCCAACGTAACCAAGATAGCGTTTATTGGTCCGGGGATCATGGCCGAGGCAATGCTGCGGGGGTTGATCCAGCGTGCAGGCGTGGCGCCATCACAACTCATGCTTAGCGGTCCGAATCACGGCCGCCTGGATGAGTTACAACGCGGTTATGGCGTTCTCGTTGGAACGGATAACCGGGCTGCCGTGGAAGGCCGGGATGTTGTTGTGCTCTCTGTCAAACCACAATCTCTGCCGGCTGTCTTGGGAGAACTGAGTGGGGCTATTCCATCATCCGCCCTCGTCCTCTCGATCGTCGCCGGCGCCCGGATTGCAGCCATTGCTGAGGCTCTCTCACATCAGAGCGTTGTGCGGGCCATGCCGAATACCCCGGCCCAGGTAGGGGAAGGGATCACGGTTTGGACCGCGAGTAGAGCGGTCGAGCCCGAGCAGATAGACCAAACCCGCCATATCCTTGGCGCATTTGGGAAGGAAATACACGTCGATGACGAAGATTATCTCGACATGGCGACCGCGCTCTCGGGAACAGGACCTGCCTATACCCCGGATTCTACGTCCCTGAATCAGTCAAAGAAGAGCATTTTTATAAAAGCCCCACATTCGATGTAAAAATGGGCTATTTGAGCTGATTCTTCATCAATTTTCAGCAAAAATTGCTACTTTTAACCCACATTGGAGATATTTTGGAATTTGTCATCAGACTCATGCTTTCACCCATTGGGTGAAAGAAATGACTGCTACTCCAGACAGCATGTTAAAATCTTGAGGAAAAGAATTTCTGCAGGGTAGGATGTTGCCTTGATTAATTAAATCGAATTCTCAGCCAGAAATCTCACCTCAAATGCCGGTTTATTGCTCTTACTCGAACATGCCAGTAAAAATGGGATTTTTGACCTGATTGATCACGACCTGGTTTTTGAGCACGCATCCACCAACAAAATCAAAATGAACCACATCAAGACCATGCTCTGCGGTAACTTCATTGGAATTGACAAACTGGAACGGCTGAAACTGCTGCAAAGCGATCCCCTGGTCAACGAGTTTGCCATTTCGATCAAAGAACCGGAAACGGTATCTCGGTTTTTGGGAAACTTCAGTTACAAAACGACCCAAATGCTGAGAGAAATCAATTTCAAACTCTTCAGAAAGCTCCTGAGAAAGAGCAAACTCAAATCCATCACCATCGATATTGACAGCAGTGTGGTAAATGTCGAAGGCCATCAGGAGGGGGCAGTAAAAGGTTACAATCCAAAAAGCTTGGAAACCGCTGTTATAACCTCCAGTTGGCTTTCTGTGATGAAATCAAGGCTTACCTGACTGGATATGTCAGAAGTGGGGATACCTTTACGGCCAACGGTGCAGCAGAAATGATCAAAGAAATCATTGCCCAACTCAAAGACGAGGGATTGGAGATCACCTTTCGCATGGACAGCGGCTATTTTGACGATAACATCCTGGAAACGATCGAATCATTGGGGTGTACTTATGTGATCAAGGGAAAAGGGTATCCAACGCTTGTTGAGCAGGTGACCAATCCATCCGTTGTCTTTGTTACCGGTGAAGCAGGCCGGGAGACCACCGGGCTTGTTACAGCCCTGAATACATGGGACAACGCTAGAAGGTTTGTTGTTTCCCGGGTGTTGAAAGATGAAAAAGATAGAGCGCAAATCTCTTTCCTGGAAGGCGAATCATACGACTATTTCTTTTTTGTCACCAACACGGAACAATCGTCAGAAGAAGTGGTTGAATTCTATGAAAAACGCGGGAACTGTGAGAATTACATCAAGGAAGCCAAGTATGACATGGCGGTTGGGCACCTGTTGCTCCAGTCATTTTGGGCCAATGAAGCGATCTTTCAGCTGATGATGCTGGCATACAATTTGTTTTTACTGTTCAAGATGGACTTTACAAGGGAAACGGAATACCGACAGCAAATCAAGACGTTCCGGTTGAAGTACATTTTCCTGGCTGGGAAGATCATCCGAACGGCCAGAAGTGTGGTGATGAAGCTTTCTGAAAAATATCCCTATCAAGAGATATATGAAAAAAGTCTGTCTTGAAGAAAACACGCCTTCATATGTCTCAACCTTTATTTCTATTAAATTGGGCAGGGAAAAATCATTTCAGATGTCCAAATTTGTACAATGGATCGCTAAAAATGATGCGAAATAATGAAAACAGCGCTAAACTTAAAAGAGTTCCGCCAGAATTATCATCGTTTGTGATGAAAATGCTGGTAGATTAATTCGACGTGGAATCCGGGTCCGACTATCCCAAGATGCGCAGGAGCGAGGTTGGAAGTTCTCGCCAAGCTGCCACGGGCGTGCGCGGGCAGAAGTCGATCTCGCTCACGACGCGACCGCGGGGCCCGCGCCAAGGACCGCCACTCGTTCGGCCTCGCTGGTGTTGTGAATCGGTTGCCGCGCACCCATGGGGCCATACTAGCCGAAGCGCTCGGAATGCGTGCGGAACCGGGGTAGCCCCCCGACCAGGTTGCTCGCCAGCAATACTCACTGTTGGGTTAGATACGAGAGGTGATGGAGTCATGAGATGGAGGATCGCCGCGCTAGCTCAGCCCCGCCCTTCAACGGTTTCGGCAAACGACCCTGGAGCAAACGGAAGAAGGTGGGCTCCTGTCGGGAGGAGGAAGACATGAACGCAAGGGTCGTGGCACTGGCCGTCGCCGTCACCGTCACTCTCACGCTGCTGGTGGTCGGATGCGCGTCGAACGACCAGCCGGTCTCCGACGCAACGTCTTCGACCGAGATCGACGCCACCCGCCTCGAAGAGCCCGCCAAAGAGACACCTTCCCCCACTACCACCACGATGATCCCCCCGTTGGGAGCCTGGAACCCGATCCTGGCGACCACCCGAGCCAAACCCGCCCCACCCGCCGCTACATGCCCTACCGGCAGCACCCCCGACCTACCCGGTCGGGTCGATCACGAACGGCCCCAACCAGGTCCGTGGAGCAACCAGGCTGCCGCCTTCAACCGGCACACCGGACGGATCGTCTTCGTTGACGAAGCAGCCCAGACCTGGACCTTCGACGTTTGCACCAACACCTGGGAGAACATGAACCCCCGCCGGGTACCCACGTCGGAATACTGGTACGAAGGTGAACTGGTTTACGACATCGATTCGGATCTCACCATCTCCTTCGGTGGGCGCAAGACCACGATTGCCGTTTACGATGCCCAAACCAACACTTGGACGCAACGAGACCGGCCATCCGAGTATGAGGACTCGTTGTTTTGGTTGGGTGCCGTCTACGACCCAGTCTCGGGACTGGTCCTCGTCGTAACCGATGACGGCATGTTGACGGCGTACGACGTGGAGACAGACGAGTGGACGCCTGTTGGGATGATCGTGGAGGAACGTGATGTCACTTCTGAAGGCACAACCCGGACGCTCGCGCCGCCGTTCCTGATCGGCTATGTGGCGGAGACAGACCGCCTGGCATTCCTCGGATTCAACAGTGCCCCTTTCCAGGGAAACGGAGGGTTGTTCGACCCCCGCACCGGCGAGTACACGCACCTGGACGAACCACCCGGCGGTGTTATGGGAGGGTTCGGGAGTTTCTCGTATGCAACCGACGGCGCAACCGCATACACCTTCACCTCCAACTTCAGCGTCTGCCGGCTTGATCCGGTCGCCCTGACCTGGGAATGCTATCCACGCCCGTTCCGTTCTGTCACTCAGATGCCCTCCGCCATGGTCGTCGACCCGATCAACGACCGGCTCGTGGTCTTCAACGACTTCTGCTGCAACTGGCCCGGAACAAAAACCACAACTGATATCTGGGCTCTCCGTCCCTCCAACGGCGAGTGGACCCAACTTCTCGCCCCATCAGGTAAGTAGAAGGAGGAGTCAACCATGACGGCCCTACAAGCACCTCCCGCGGAGCTAGATACTAGGTCACGTTGGGTCCCCACGATTTGGCTTGAGAGGTCTGTAATGAGACGTGGAGTCCTGCTGGCGGTGGTAGCAGCTTTGATGCTTCTGGGTGCATGTGGAGATGGCAACAGCGACCCGGGTGTACCTGCAGGAGTCATGTCTTCGATCGAAGGATTCACAGAGGCCAGCACCACATACGACACCGAGTCAATGCGGACGTACCTGACCGATGGTTTCACGTGGCAGTCAACAGGCCCGGTCCAAACCCTGGACGAGTTCTTGGCGTACGTTGATGCCAATTGGGAGAGAGCCCAGTTTCGCTATGAAGCTACTGGAGAACCTGTGATTCACCTTGAGGGCGACACCTACGTGGTCGAGGAACCGGGGTTGGCGACAGCCGTGAACCTCGAACTGGCGGGAACCACGGTGTATCGGATAGTCGAAGTGGATGACATATGGCTTATCCACGAAGTCCGTTGGGTTGACGACCCCACATCTGAGTCGACGGGCTGAGACAAGGAAGTTCCCCGCTCTGAGTAATAAACGACTCTACATCGGCCTCACTTCGTATACTCGAATGCTCGCAATAAATGGATTGCTTTGGACAATGAGTTCGATTATCTGGTAAAGGAAAGCTCTAAGTCTTCTCGACGATAATCTTATGGAAAATAAGTCCTTAAATTAGTATTAATTCGTGGAGTATAACTCCATGATTTTTGACAATATTATGGGGTTTCTATATACTGTGGCTATGATTGAGCGAGCATACGAGCCATTGGAGCAATATCTTGCCCCGAAGAATGTGTTGGTTATTTATGGGCCGCGCAGGGTGGGAAAAACAACCCTATTGCAGGAATATTTATCTTCCACTAAGTGGAAGTACAAATCCACGGTTGGCGATGACTTGCCAACCCAGCAGCTTTTATCTTCAAGAGATGTCTCGCAAATCCAGGAGTACCTTGATGGATATGAGTTATTCGTAATTGACGAAGCACAATATGTTCCTGAAATTGGCTTTGCATTGAAGATCATCGTAGACCAGGTCCCGAATATACGCGTGATAGCCACAGGTTCGTCTTCATTCGAGCTCGCTGGACAAATTGGGGAACCACTGACCGGCCGGAAACGAACGCTTACTCTCTTCCCGATTTCTCAAAGGGAGCTGCTTTCGCTCCATAATCGCTACGAACTCAAACAGGATATTGAAGAGCGCATGATCTTCGGTTCATATCCCCAGGTTGTTATGGCCCGGAAGCGTAAGGACAGGATCGACATCGTTAACGAAATTGCCAACTCGTATTTACTGAAAGATATCCTCAATTTTGATCGTGTAAGAGGTTCGCGCGCAATATGGGATCTACTCAAACTGCTTGCATTCCAGGTCGGGAACGAGGTTTCACAAAGTGAGTTGTCCCGATCTCTCGGGGTGGACGTGAAAACTGTAGGGCGTTATCTTGACTTATTAGAAAAGGCGTTTGTTCTCTACAGGTTAGATGGCTTCAGCCGCAATCTACGCAGCGAAGTAACTCGAAACTCGAAATACTACTTTTACGACAACGGGATCCGAAATGCAGTAATTAGCCAATTCAATAAGCTCGATCAACGAGACGACGTGGGCGCGCTGTGGGAGAATTTCATTGTCATGGAGAGAATAAAATTCATGGCCTATTCTGGCGATGCTGCCAATCACTACTTTTGGCGCACCTATTCTCAACAGGAAGTTGATTGGGTTGAAGAGAGAGGGAAACAGCTTGATGGCTATGAACTTAAGTGGTCAAAGAACAAAAAGTTAAAAATTCCAGCCGAATGGGCTCGAGCATACCCCAAGGCGACATACACTGTCATTACTCCTGATAACTATCAGGGGTTTGTATTGTGACCCGTTGGACCGCTTCTTGCGGTAGCCCTGCAGCTGCCTGATTCCCTCGCTCAGCTTACTGGCATCAACCTCTACTTCTATTGCCTCCCTCGAGGTCACGATGTCCGCACCCTTGTCCGGGTTGTACTTGCCGCCCCGCTTCTTTGCAATCTGCTCAGTGATTTTGTCGTGTTTTGATTTAGCCATTTCCTTACTCCTTACAGCATTCTGACGGTCTCCTGAAAGGCCTCATATATTCTCGTGCCGTTCCACGCCAGCAAATGACAGTCTGATCCACAATATTGATCCACAATATTTGACAATATCTCAATAGCTCATAGAATGAAAAAGGAGGTGTCTGGGTGTCGACTGCCGAACGCACAGGCTACGTTGACGTGCCGGGTGGGCGGGTATGGTACAAGGTGGTAGGCGTGAAGGAGGAGGGTATTCCTCTGCTCACTTTACACGGCGGGCCCGGAATGCCTCATGACTATCTGCAACCCCTGGAGGCCTTGTCGCACGAGCGCCAGGTGATCTTTTACGATCAATTGGGGTGTGGCAGGTCTGACCTCCCGGACGACCCGAACCTATGGCGAATCGAGCGTTTTGTGACAGAGCTGAAGAACGTGCGCCAAGCGCTTGATTTAGATCGTTTCCACCTGCTGGGCCACTCCTGGGGGACCATGCTGGCCGTCGACTACGTGTTGACCAATCCGGAGGGCATGGTCAGCCTGATCCTGGCCAGCCCCTGCCTGAGCGTGAGCCGCTGGATGCAGGACGTTGGGGCCTTCAGGAAACAACTCCCGCAAGCGGTGCAGAGCGTCCTGGAAGAGCATGAGGCCTCAGGGTCGATCGATTCCCCCGAGTATGAGGAAGCCACGATGGTCTTTTATAAACGACACTTCTGCCGGCTGGAGCCTTGGCCAGATCCCATGAAGCGGACCTGGGATCGGATTGGGCTATCGGTCTATAACACCATGTGGGGGCCGGCTGAGTTCCTGCAAACCGGTAACTTGGAGAACTTCGATCGCACGGATCGGCTGAGAGAGATTCGGGCGCCGGTTTTAATTACATGTGGCCGCTATGACGAGTCGCCGCCGGAAACCAACCGCTGGTATCAGGGATTGTTCCCTGATGCCGAGCTGGTGGTCTTTGAGCGGAGCTCGCATACGCCGCATCTTGAGGAGAGTGAGCGCTATATTGCTACCGTCCGGGAGTTCTTGCGTAGCGTTGAGCCCAGAAAGAGGTTAATCATCGATACGGCAACCTGAGTTGACCATGTGAGCTTGAGGAGATATTAATTTACCGCTGATAACCGCACCCGGCAGAAGGAGAGTGAGGGCGCTCCCCCTGGACATCACGGGTCTCCGGGTAGATAGGGCACCGGCGCCTCTGTGGGTGTGGCGGCGCATGCAGGTTCGAACATCGCCTCTTGATGGCACAAACTAGAAGATCGTTTTGTGAGAAGGGGTCATCGCATGGCTGAGATTCAACAACCCGATCCCCAACAAATGAAGGCTGAGGCAAAGCATATTCTTGCGCAAGCCGAGCAGGCGGGAGTGACACTGCGCCTGATCGGGGCGCTGGCCTACGAATACCAATGTCCCAAGTTCAACCATCTGCGTCAGGCAATGGGCCGGGCGCTCTCGGATCTGGATTTCGCTGCTCTATCCAGCCAATGGCAGAATGTAGTCAACTTCATGGAGGGCTTGAGCTATCACTTCGACGATCGACGGGCCATGCTGCATGGCAATGACCGGGTGATCTTCTTCCACCCTCAGGGATTTCGGGTGGACGTCTTTTTCGATCGGCTGGACATGTGCCACGCGGTGGACTTCCAGCGGCGGCTGGATCTTGACCCGCTCACCCTCTCGCTCGCCGACCTGTTGCTGGAGAAGCTGCAGATCGTTGAGCTCACCCAAAAGGACGTGATAGATACGCTGATACTTTTACGGGAGCACGAGAGTGGCGAGGGGGATTCGGCGATCGACGCATCCTACATCGCGAAGCGCTTCAGCAGCGATTGGGGGTTCTACTACACCGCCACTGAGAATTTAATGCACATTCGCGATCAGGCGCTGGACCAGTTCGAACCCTTGGGCGCCGAAGATCGCGCGGTGGTGAGACAGCGTATCGACCGGCTCCTGGAGAGGATTGAGGTAGAGCCAAAATCCATGAAATGGCGCCTGCGGGCGGCGATTGGCTCCAGGATAATCTGGTACAAGCACGTCGGAGATTTAGAACGCTGAGTCTCGGGCGCCTAAGAAGCGCAGTGAGGGTGTCAAAAGGAGAGAAAGGAGGTGATCAGCGGGCACTCTAGCGAGGGAATTTCAGCCGCTGACTAGATCTTTGCAATTGGAGGAAATGTAAAATGACTACAGGAGAGGAAGTTCAACGAGGCGTGTTTAGACGAACAGCATCTGGATTGACCCGAGAAATCTCGCCGGTACAGCATTGGATCTACAATGTATTCACTCTGCTGGTCCTGACCGGCGCGGCGTTTTTCTATCTTTGGGCGCCAGGTGTCTACCCGGGAACCAGCCCTGTCATGGGACTCGTTATAGCCAGCCTCGCAATAATCCCCATCTACACCGCCTATTCCATGCTGGCATCGGCGATGCCGCGTAGCGGCGGTGACTATGTGTTTCAAAGCCGTATCCTGCACCCCGCCATCGCCTTCATGGCTCTGTTCGCGATGGTGATCTGGCTTTGGTACTGGTTGGAACTGAGCGGGTTTTGGATCGCCTCCATGGTCTTCTCGCCGCTATTCTCGATGCTCGGCGCGACCACCGGCAACGTCTCTCTGCTGAATCTGGCAACCTGGTTTAGCTCGCAACAAGGAATCTTCTGGAGTGCGATTGTCACCAACCTGGTGATTGCTGTCGCCTTCATCTCTGGCCTTCGTGCTTATCTGAAGGTCCAATCGTTCCTTTTCGCCGGCGTGATCATCAGCTTGGTTACTATGTTTATCTTGCTGCTCACCACCTCACATGAGACCTTCGTCACCAATTTCAACAGCCTGATGGCTGCCTTCGATCCGCAGCAGACAAATTACTACAAGTACGTGATTGAAACCGCCTACGCCAATGGTTTCTCACCCTCAACCGGCGGCGGTTTAAACGGGCTGATCGCGGTCATCGCAATCGCATGGTTTAATCTGATCTGGGCTGTATGGTCTATGCCCAATCTTGGCGAGATCAAACACGCCCATAGCTTCAGCCAGCTCAACCGGGTGATGCAGCTCTCACTGCTCTTCGGTCTGCTGGTGCTCGGTGGGACCATGGCGCTGTTGACCAAGGTGGCCGGCGGGGAGTTCCTGCAGGCCGCGGGCTTTAACTGGTGGAATGGAACCATCGACTACCCGGTGTTCCCGTACTCCAGCATCCTGACCTCGGTGATGGGAGGCTCGGCGCTGGTTGTGATCTTGATCCTGGTGGGCTTCTTTACCCAGGCCATTCAGCAGACTTTCAATGTCTTCGTAGGTGGGACGCGTCTGATCGTAGCCATGAGCATGGACCGCGTGCTGCCGGAGGGGCTCGGGCGCATCAGCAGACGCTTCCGCGGGTCACCAGTGAATGCCATTCTGTTCCTGCTCATTGGTGGCGAGGTGCTCGCGTTGTTGTTCTTGATTGCGCCGAATGTCGAGAGCTACGCGCTATCCACCTCCCTCTCGGCCACCTTCTACCAGACGTTGACAATGCTGGCCGCAGCTATCTTCCCGTGGAGGGCCAAGCGGATCTACCAGGCCTCACCAATATCCAAGCTCAAAGTGGGCAAGATCCCCTTGGTGACACTATGCGGTTCCTGGGGGGTGCTTGTCGGGGTTGTGCTGTTGTATTTCTATCTCACCGACCCGGGGCTGGGCCTGCGGCCGTTGCCTGGAGAGACGCTGTTGGGGTTCATCGGCATGCTGGCCGTTTTCGCTGGCGCTTTCATATGGTTTTGGGTCGCAAGGGCAATCAATAAGAACCGCGGAATCGATATCGACTTGAATTTCCAAGAGCTTCCACCTGAATAAGCTGGCCAGGCGGAATGCAAGAGGGTCAAACCCGTTGCCGGCAGGCTTGCCGGCAACGGGTTGCCCAAGAAGGGAGTGAACACCTTGAGCCTTTTCAGCCGGAAAAAGCGCCGCAAGGAGCCAATGACAAGGGTGTTTTTCGCTACTGACATCCACGGCTCCGACCCAGCCTTCTTCAAGTTTCTGAACGCCGCCGAGCACTACCAGGCGGATGCCCTAGTGCTGGGCGGTGACATCACTGGCAAGATGGTGATCAGCATCATCCGGCGGCCTGGTGGATGGGAGGCTAACCTCTTTGAGCATAAGTATGTGCTGGAGACAGAAAGCGAGCTGGCTGAGCTCGAGAAAATCATCCGCACCAATGGATTCTACCCCTACCGGACCACCGAAGAGGAGGTTCGGGATCTCGAAGCAGATCCTGAAAAGGTAGATGCCTTGTTCTTGCGACTTATGAAGGAGTCTGTAGCCCGATGGATGGATGTTGCCGAGGATAAGCTCAAGGGCCGCGGCGTGCGTTCTTTCATCTCACTGGGAAACGATGATAGGGATGAGATCATACCGGTGATCGAGGGATCCGAGGTAATGACCTACGCCGATGGCAAAGCGGTCTGGCTCGATGAGCTGCACGAGATGGTCAGCGTTGGCCATGGAAATATGACTCCTTGGCACTGCCCGCGCGATCTGCCGGAGGGACAATTGGCAGAGAGAATTGAAGCCGCGATCTCGCAGGCCAAAGACCCCACGCGTGCGCTGTTCAATTTTCATGTCCCGCCTTATGACAGCGAGCTGGACCTGGGTCCGCAGCTAGACAATCAGTTACGGCCGGTGCTGGTGGGTGGACAGCCCAACATCGTTCCCCTGGGCAGCACTGCCGTCCGGGAAGCGATCGAGCGTTACCAGCCGCTGGCAGGGTTGCATGGGCACATCCATGAGTCTCGTGGAGCGAGCAAGATCGGACGCACTATTTGCATCAACCCGGGCAGCGAATACTCGGAAGGCATCCTGCGTGGGGTATTGCTCAATTTGCGAGATGGCCAGGTCGTGAGCTACCAGTTAATATCGGGGTGAATTTCAAGGGCAGAGCCAAGCTCGCAAACTGAGTCGCCGGGATTCGTAAAGCAGCAAATGAAACATGAGAAGGGAGAGTAGGCCAAGAAAAGAGATCAGTATCAGGCGTAAGAGGAGCTTTTCACCTCTTTCAGGCGCCTGCAGAAGTTCAAGGCCTGCCTGGGGAGGGGAGCTGTGCGCTCGATAGGCCTACTTGTTTCACACACTCTTGTTGGAGCTTATTTATTGGGTTAGTGCCTGGTGGTCTTCTACTTTTCGATGGGATAGCAAGAATTGCTGCAGGACGGTCCGCGTCTTTCTTACACTTTCGCAATACTCGCATGGAACAATCTGTTTATTGCCTCCCTTGTTAAACCCAGAAATTGCTTCAATCTCCAGCATGATTCATCGCGCATCTTTGTGTAGGAGAACCCGACCCGTAATACCGTCTATATTGCCATCTCTGGTGCGAAATAGTTATCCAAAGCACTCTCGCCTAGGCCGAGCACCCAAGCCAGCGAGGTGCATGATATCAACTTGTTTAATCAGTTTACTTCCAACTTGACAAACAAGACCTCGGATTGCCGCCTATTGATCCCGGTTAGGATCCTTTGAATCGTTGCGCTCAATCGATCTTCTAGCCAATCCCTGGTGAACTCGTCGCTCACGCCCACCGTCAGGACATCATTTTCGTAGGAAACTCCGCCGGATTCCTTGAGTCTTTCCTCGTAGCTCGCTCTGGGCATCTCATCCTTTAGCTGGTTTTTCACCACTTGCCACAGCTCATCAGCCGTCGAAAACAGGTTGGAGTCACCCTCTACAAAGGACAGTTGGATGTATTCATCAAGCTCCAGTTCATCCCCCCCGACTTGGTCAAAGGCAGCACGATCCCAGTACTCATGGTCAAGATCAAATGCCTCGAGTCTTGCAAGCTGCTCGTAGGCGTCAGCCCGAGCCAATTGTTCGGAGGCCTGTCTGTCCCCCCACCCTTGCCGGTACCGGTTATTTCTCAGCTCCAAGGCCAGGCTGATCGGTTCCATCTGCGCCAGCTCGAGAAAATCCGTGGCTGGCTCTTCCCGATTCAAGAATCGGCTTGCTGCAAAGAGAACCGGTGAGGTGATGGTTTCCTGGGATAGACCAAACAGCAGATGGGCGATGAATTCCAGTATACATTTCTCTTTATGGAGGCAATGGTGGACGCAGGCGTTCACCTTGGTTTCCCGAGGCGGATCGCTGAGGAACTCGTCGTCCAAACCGTGAAGGGTTCGGTCGCCTTCTATGAGCACTCTCCCAGCCACCTGGCTCGACTGCGAAACCAGGTGACTTCTCCCGGGGGGACATCAGCCGCTGCGCTCTACTTCCTGGAGAAAGCCGGGCTGAGGACAGCGGTCTCGAGAGCAATCTGGGCAGCATACGAGCGTTCTGTGCAGTTGGGGCAGGGCAAAAAGCGAGGTTCCGTGGATGAAAGCTAGCCCCATTTTTGGGTCGTTATTGTGAATTGCTGGACAAAATGGAGGCCTTCAGGTATGATTTCCAGCGCCCCACGTGCACCCCGGTCTTCAGGCAAGATTGGGGCGCTCGTGGCGCGTTGTAGAGCATTTGTAACCTCGTATTTTTCCCTTCTTTGGAGGTCCAATGTCGGATATGGTGGGCAACCTCTCCAGTGAGCTTCAGCGTCAGATCGAGGATTTTTCACCTGAAGTTCACTCACGTGAAGTTGGTGAGGTCCTTGAAGCGGGCGATGGCATCGCCCGCGTGTCTGGTCTGTCTTCAGTAGGCGCGCAGGAGCTCGTTCAATTTGCCAATGGAACGATGGGCATCGCATTCAATCTCGAACAGGATAATGTCGGTGTGCTCGTCATGGGTGAATACGCTGCAATCGAGGAGGGGATGCAGGTATTTTCCACCGGTCGCATCGCTTCCGTTCCCGTCGGCCCAGGATTGATTGGGCGGGTTGTCAACGCACTTGGTCAACCACTGGATGGAAAAGGACCGCTCCAGTTTGAGCGCTATCGTCCAGTTGAGCGGATCGCACCTGGCGTGATCGCCAGGAAGGACGTTGATACGCCGGTCCAGACCGGGATCAAGGCGATCGATACCATGATCCCCATTGGTCGCGGCCAGCGCGAGCTCATTATCGGCGACCGCCAGACCGGGAAAACTGCCATCGCCGTCGACACCATCCTCAATCAGAAGGGCAAAGATCTGATTTGCATCTACGTCGCCATCGGGCAAAAACTGGCTGCCGTTGCCCGGACGGTCGCGCTTCTGGAACGCTTCGGGGCGATGGAACATACCATCGTCGTCGTAGCCGCGGCAGATGACCCGGCCGCGCTCCAGTATCTGGCGCCTTATTCAGGATGTGCGATGGGAGAGGATTTTGCGGAGCGCGGCCTGGATGCGCTTGCCGTGTATGACGATCTGAGCAAGCATGCCTGGGCATACCGCCAGGTTTCACTGCTGCTTCGACGCCCGCCCGGCCGCGAAGCATATCCGGGTGATGTCTTCTACCTTCACAGCCGCCTGTTGGAACGTGCTGTCCGATTGGCAGATGATTTTGTCATCGTGCAACAGGAAGGTGATGGCGAAGCGAATGTAAAAGATGCTGTAGATGGGACGGTTTACAGCGGACCACTCGCGAAGCACAACGCAAAGATGGCGCTCGAAGCCATGCAGGAAAAGAACGGCTTGCGGGTTGCCAAGGTTAAAGGCAGCGGAGGCTCGCTTACTGCGCTCCCCATTATTGAAACCTTGCTCGGAGATGTATCAGCCTATGTCCCGACAAACGTGATTTCGATCACCGACGGACAGATTTACCTCGAGAGCGATCTGTTCAATGCCGGCATTCGCCCTGCGATTAACGCTGGTCTCTCCGTTTCACGGGTGGGTGGCGATGCCCAAACGAAGGCGATCCGTCAGGTTGCGGGTAGGCTGCGACTGGACATGGCTTCCTACCGTGAAGTTGCTGCGTTTGCCCAATTCGGATCTGACCTGGATAAGGCAACCCAGGACCAGCTCGGCCGGGGTCAGCGGTTACAGGAAGTCCTAAAGCAGCCTCAATACCAGCCGGTCGAACTTGCGCATCAAGTAGCCGTGCTGTTTGCCGTGACCAATGGATATGCAGACCGAATACCGGTTGACCAGATTAGCACTTGGGAGGCAGCCCTGATCCGAAACCTGGAGTCGGCCCGCCCAGAACTTTTGAGCGATATCACTGAAAAGAAAATCATCAGCGACGAGACCCGCTCCAAGCTTGAAGCCGCGATCGGGGATTTCAACCGGACCTGGCAAACATAGCCAAAGCGAACAAGGATCAGCCAGATGGCATCAGCCCGTGAAATGCGGATGCGCATCCGCAGCGTCGACAATATCGCTCAAGTCACACGTGCACTCGAGGCGGTAAGTGCCAGTCGGGTGCGGAAGGCAGAAGCCCGTGTGATGCAGACCCGGCCCTACGCTGATAAGGCCTGGCAGGTGCTTCGCCATTTATCCAGGCAACCTGCGCATGGAATTGTTCACCCCTTCATGACTGCCCGGGAAACCGTTAATCATATTCTCGTTGTTCTCATCAGCGGTGATAGAGGTCTTGCGGGAGCATACAACACGAACGTAATGCGCTACACACTGCAGAGTTTTGCCGAAGCACCAGCAGAGGTCAGCTACGTTGCTGTCGGGCGTAAGGGCCGTGATATGCTCTTCCGCCGCCGGAAGAATGTTGTAGCGGAATTCAGCAAACTTCCCTCTGAACCGACGGTTGCCGATGTCTCGGCCATCGGCCGGCTGGTGATGGATGAGTATCTATCTGGCAAGGCTGACCAGGTCATCCTGGTCTATACCGATTTCATTAACTTGCTTCGTCAAGTGCCACGGCATAAGCAACTGCTACCTCTGTCGTTCGAGGAACTCCCGCTCGGTTCTGATCAGGCGGACGTCAAGCCCCGGCATCCCGAGCAAGGGCCTGAACCGGCCTATATCTACGAGCCTGGCCAGCAGGAGCTTATCAACAGCATCGTTCCCAGCCTGACAGAACTGCAGATCTTTCAGGCGATAACCGAATCGCTGGCCAGTGAGCATGCGGCACGCATGGTGGCCATGCGCAATGCAACCGATAACGCGATGGAGCTGAGCGGTGCGCTCCGTCTTGAGTACAACAAGGCGCGCCAGCAGGCAATCACGAGCGATATGCTCGATATTGCCGGTGGAGCCGAAGCGCTCTCCCAGGCCTGATGGTAGATCCAATGGAGTGTGGAGGTTAGTATGGCAGGAGCAACGGGCAAGGTCGTCCAGATCCAGGGTGCGGTCGTCGATTGCGAATTTCCACACGGCGCGATGCCTGAAGTGTATGAAGCCATTGAGATCCCGCGCGAGGGCGAAAAACCGCTCGTGCTGGAGGTCCAGCGACACCTGGGCCATCGCGGCGTACGAACCGTTGCCATGGACAGCACGGATGGCTTACAACGCGGGGTTGATGCGGATATGACCGGTGCGCCGATCACCGTCCCTGTTGGGGAATCAACATTAGGCAGGATGTTCAACGTCCTTGGCCAACCTATTGACGGATTGGGGCCGGTCGAGGCAACGACGTACTACCCCATTCACCGCCCGGCCCCGGCCTTCGACGAGCAGTCAACACGCGTCGAGGTTTTTGAGACCGGATTGAAAGTAATCGACCTTATCGCGCCCTTCACGCGTGGTGGGAAGACCGGTATCTTCGGGGGGGCAGGTGTCGGTAAGACGATCATCATCCAGGAGCTGATTCGCTCCATTGCCACAGTGCACCAGGGGAATTCAGTGTTTGCCGGCGTAGGGGAACGCACTCGTGAAGGCACCCAGATGTACAGGGAGATGATTGAATCGGGGGTGCTCCCGGACACAGTCCTGGTCTACGGGCAGATGAATGAGCCCCCCGGAGTGCGCTTGAGAGTTGGGCTGACGGCGTTGACGATGGCAGAGTACTTCCGCGATCAAGGCCGGGACGTCCTGCTCTTTATTGATAATATTTTCCGATTCAGCATGTCGGGTTCCGAGGTCTCGGCGCTGCTGGGCCGCATGCCTTCGGCTGTGGGTTACCAGCCCACCCTGGCGACCGAGATGGGTGAACTGCAGGAACGCATTACGTCAACCCGGAGCGGATCGATTACGTCCATGCAGGCGATCTATGTGCCGGCGGATGACTACTCCGATCCGGCACCTGTGACCACATTCACCCATCTTGATGCTACGATCGCGCTTGAACGCCCTATCGCTGAAAAGGGCATTTACCCGGCAGTCGATCCGCTAGCCTCTACCTCGCGCATCCTCGATCCCCAGGTCGTCGGGGAGGAACACTACACGGTAGCCCGGGATGCTCAGCAGGTTCTCCAACGCTACAAGGATCTACAGGACATCATCGCAATCCTTGGGATCGAAGAACTAAGCGAGGAAGACAAGATGGTGGTATCCAGGGCAAGGAAGATCGAACGCTTCTTCTCCCAACCCATGTTTGTCGCAGAGCAGTTCACCGGACAGGAAGGGCGGTACGTTGCCCTGCGTGAGACAGTGCGCGGTTTCAAGGAGATCCTGGAAGGCAAGCATGACGGTTTGCCGGAACAAGCCTTTATGATGGTCGGGACGATCGACGAGGCTGTAGATAGGGCCGAGAAGCTCGAGGGCTGAGCTGCGTGCAGGGGATGTGACTTGATGCCAATCCAATGTGAAGTCGTGACGCAGGATAAGCTCCTCTTCGAAGGGCCAGCGGATATTGTTGTCGCCCCTGGGACGGAGGGTGAGATGGGTATCCTTCCCAACCATGCGCCTCTGCTCACGACGTTAAACTTCGGCATCCTGCGCGTACGATATCAGGGGAATGAAACTCTCTTTACGATCGCCGGGGGCATCCTTGAGGTTCGCCCGGATATCGTCACGGTCTTGGCGGATGTGGGTGAGAACCTGGATCAGATTGATGAGCAGCGGGCCGAAGATGCCCGGAAGCGCGCCGAAAAGATGCTTGAGGAAGGACCTCCACCCGATACCGACGAGTATCTACGCATCCAGGCAGCACTGAGACGTTCCACGCTGCGGCTGGAAGCCATTCGCCGCTACCGCAAGTATTCATCTCGAGTCGGATCGTCCCGGAGTGAGCAGGACTCCAAATAATGCCACTTTTTGGCAAGGATCTGGGGATCGACCTGGGTACGATAAACACCCTCATTTGTGAAGACGATGAGATCATCCTTCACGAGCCGACGGTTGTCGCCATCGATATCGAAGAATTAAAGATCGTGGATGTTGGCCATTCAGCGCGTGAGATGGATGGTCGTGTTCCGGAGTCGATCGAAGTCTCGAGGCCCTTGCGAGAAGGTGTAATTGCGGATTTTGAAGTCACTCACCGCATGCTCGGTCATTTCATCGAAAAAGTATCAGGTCCGACGCGGCTTTTCAAACCCCGGGTGATGATCACCGTGCCGTTGGGTGTCACGAGTGTGGAAAGCCGGGCAGTGCATGAGGCAACCCTGCAAGCTGGATGCCGCGATGTTCACCTGATCCAGGAGCCGCTTGCTGCTGCGATTGGTGTCGGCCTGCCGATAGCAACACCCTCTGGCAACATGATTGTAGGTTTAGGGGGTGGTGTGACGCAGGCTGCTGTGATCGCCATGAGCGGTTTGGTCGCCTCGGATGCCGTCCGCATGGGTGGGCTTAAGCTTGATGATGCTATCGCGACTTATGTTCGCAAGAAATATGGCTTAATCATAGGTCAGCGGACGGCGGAAGAGGCTAAGATCAGGATCGGAGCGGCTATTCCGCAGGATGAGGAAAGGACGATTGAGATCCAGGGCCAGGATCAAGTAACAGGGTTGCCTCGACCGATCAACATGACCACGAGCGAAATCGTGGAAGCTTTACAGGAAACACTACAACTGATGGTCGTCTCCATCCGTAATGTGCTCGAGAAGACGCCGCCCGAGCTGTCCTCTGATATCATCGATCGTGGAATGGTGATCTGCGGGGGGAGCGCACTGCTGCGTGGGATCGACAAGTGGCTCACGCGCGAGACAGGCGTTCCAGCCTACCTGGCCGAAGAACCGGTGGTATGTGCCGCAAAGGGAGCCTATAAAGCGCTGGGCATGCTTGAACGGTTGCGCCGGAGCCTGCCATCGGTTTGAGCTAATCGTGTGTGACGAAAAAAGAGAACCGGGCGTCATCCGACGTCCGGTTTTATTATGTCCCACGCAAATCCACGTGCTAGGGCAGGTAGTAGGTCATATGCTGCAGGTGGAGGGAGGGATCGATATACTGTACCTGGATCGATTCGGGAAGCGAGAGTGAGATGGGAGCGTAGCAAAGTATGGCCTTGATGCCAGCTTCCACCAGCTTTTCGGAGACCTCCTGAGCAAAGGCGGCCGGCACGGCAAGCATGGCGACCTTCAGGTTCTCACGCTTGACTTCCGCTCCCATGATCCGTGTATCGTGAACGATGAATGCCCCTACGCGCGTCCCCACCTTCTCAGGATCGTTGTCGTATACCTGAGTGATCCGGAATCCTCGGTCGAAGAAACCAGCGTAGTTGGCTATAGCAGATCCCAGATCGCCGGCGCCCACAAGGACAACCTCCCATGGGTGGTCAAGCCTGAGGATCTTGCGGAGTTGCTCGATCAAGTAGGAAATGTTGTAACCCGTTCCCTGCTTGCCAAATTCGCCAAACTGGGACAAGTCCTTTCGAATCTGTGCAGAAGAGATTCCCAGCCGCCCACCCAATTCCTGGGATGAGCTGATTTCCCTTCCCTCTTCGGACATTTGCGTAAGGGCTCGAAGGTAAAGCGGTAAACGCCCGACAACAATGTCTGGCACATTGGATGACGCCATGCATACCTCCTGGCGAAGGACGAGAGGATGGGACAAATTTAACACAAGGATACAGTGCTGGCAACTCGATGTCTGGAAGAAATCAACCTTTCTCGACGGTATAATGGCTTGATCTTTCGTGGATGAGGGCTAAGACTGTATGTTCCTGGACGAGGTACGTATTCATCTTGCATCGGGGAAGGGTGGCGACGGCGTCGTCCACTTTCGTCGCGAAAAGTACATCCCCCGGGGTGGACCTGACGGGGGTGACGGTGGACATGGCGGGGACATCATCTTCCAGGTTGGCCCACACCTTAACAGCTTGGCTCCCTTCCGCCGAAAAAGACATTACAAGGCCGAGGACGGGAGGTCCGGTGGTCCAAGCAACAAGACCGGCGCGGATGGAGAAGACCTCCTGCTCCTGGTTCCACCAGGTACGCAGGTGAGGGT
>Ga0315553_10000452_pt1 | contig 36736 bp, 34 predicted proteins | sample SalMarSW160140MG_FD_203099 | JGI IMG/M metagenome (GOLD analysis project Ga0315553, IMG submission 203099) | Salt marsh sediment microbial communities from the Plum Island Ecosystem LTER, Massachusetts, United States - Salt Marsh Sediment SW1601-40 ... | reverse complement strand
GCCAAAACGGCTCGAAGAGCGCGAGGGCAGCCGCGAACAGCGCCGCCGTCGCGGCGGCGGAGGCACTCAACCAAAATCCGGTTGCATCTGTCCGACCGAAATGATCCGGTGGGCAATGCGCGGTCATGCCGGCTCCTCAATTGGCCGCAGGGCACGACCACTAAGCTGCTCTAATCCTGCTTGAGTAGCGCAAAGTCCGGTGGTTGGATAAGATATGTGGCGCCCTAGCAACATCGCCTTGGTTAACACGCCTCCTTGGACCGTTCTGGTTGCTCCGGGTCGCGACAATCGTGTTTGCTCCCACGCACAGGGTCATATTTTGGCTGAGCCCAGTGCCTCGGTGCGAGGGCGCAGGATCATTCCCGGAAACTTAGCCATGCGTAGCCGTTTCGCGTATCTCCCATGAAGATCTCCGTCGTCGCACCGCTCTACAAATCGGCCCCCTACCTCGAGGCGCTGCATCGGCGTTGCGTCGATAGCATCCATTCGACCGGCGCCTCGGACTACGAAATTATCTTTGTCAACGACGGAAGCCCCGACGACGGGGTGGCGGTTGCCAAGCGCATAGCAATGCGCGACCCCAATGTCATCGTGGTCGATTTGTCGCGCAACTATGGCCAGCATCGCGCCATCATGGTGGGCCTCGAACATGCGAGCGGCGATCTCGTCTTCGTGCTCGACGCCGACCTGGAGGACGAGCCGGAGTGGATCGTCCGCTTCCATCAGGAAATGGTCAGATCGGGTTGCGACGTCGTCTATGGCGTGCAGTCCTACAAGCAGAAGCGCGGACTGGCATACCGGATGGGGCGCGGGCTCTTTTTCAGGGCGATGCGGCTGCTTTCGGGGGCAAAATTCCGTGAGCACGCCTTGAACGCCCGCCTTATGAGCCGGCGCTATGTGGATGCCGTCCTCCAGTTCAAGGAACGTGAGATATTTATCGACGGCATCTTTGAGATGTGCGGCTTCTCGCAAATGCCCGTGAATGTCGTCAAACACGATCGCAGCCCGACGAGCTATACGGCTGCGCGGCTTCTTTCGCTCGCCATCAACGGGATTACGTCGTTCTCCACGCGGCCCTTGATAGGCATCGCCTTCATTGGCGTGGTGATGTGCGCGCTGGCCTTCAGCTACAGCGCGGTTATCGTCTTTCAGAAGCTGGTGTTCGACGTTCCCGTCGAGGGCTGGCCCTCGATCATGGCCGCGATCCTCATTATCGGCGGCATGAATATTTTCTGCAGCGGCATCATAGCGGTCTACCTCGCGAAGGTCTTTTTCGAGGTGAAACAGCGCCCGCTCGCAATCGTGAGAGAGGTCTATCAGGCGCCTCAGCCAGGGGCGGCGCTGAAGGCGCGCGCGAAAGCCGGCCCCGAGGAGCATCCGCGCGAACTTTCCCGAGAGCACAGCGCATCGGACTGGCACCCCCATGAACCCGACGCCCGCCTTGATGCTTGATGGCAATGGATGGCGACCAGCAGCGCGGCACGTCGCCGATCAGAGTTATTGACAACACCCGTGCCGAAAGCCGCCGCTCGCAAGGCGCGCGCCAGCACTTGCCGCGGCGGCCGGAGAAACCGATGCGGTGGCGCTCGCGCGCTCCCCATTATGATCGATAGCGTGTGACCAGCCGATGGCAAAGACGGTTGCAATACTTCAATCGAACTATCTGCCCTGGCGCGGCTATTTCGATCTCATGCGCCGCTGCGATCTTTTCATACTCGGTGATACGGTTCAGTACACGAAGAGGGATTGGCGCAATCGCAATATCATCAAGACGCCCTCCGGCAGCCTTTGGCTGACCATACCTGTCTGGCACACGCCGCGGGCAACCACGGCCATCGATGAGGTGCAGGTGTCGGACCCCGGCTGGGCCTCAAAGCACATCGATATCCTAAGATACAATTATCGCCGCGCCGCCGCCTATGAAGAGGCGTCACCCTGGCTGTTTGAGCTGCTGCAGAGCGTGGCGGAGGAGACGCTGCTGACCCGCGTCAACACAAGACTTCTCTGCGGGATCGCCCTCCGTCTGGGTATCACCACCGACATCGTTCATTCCTCCCAAATCATCCCGCGCCAGAAATTGGACGAGCTCAACAGGAACTCGCGAGCTGTGGAGCTTTGTCGGGCCGTCGGCGCGACCTGCTATTTGTCGGGACCGGCCGCCAAGGACTATCTCGACGAGCCGCTGTTCCAAGATCACGGCATCGACGTTGCGTGGATGAGCTATGAAGGCTATCCGGACTATCCGCAGTTGTGGGGAAGCTTCGAACCGAAGGTGTCGATCGTCGATCTGCTTCTGAACATGGGCCAATCGGCCAGCGCATATTTGCTGCCCGTCCCGGACACAGGGGCCCAAGCCGCCGAATGTGGGCAAGTACCGCGGCGAAACGATCGTGAGACGGTCTCCGCCTCGGTCCCCGAAAAATGACCGCAGACCCGCTTCCAACGCAGATTGGGCCCGTCGACGTCCATTCATCTTTCGGACGGTTGCGCCGCCGCCAAGATCGCATTGCTGCTACCGTAGGCCGGGCATAGATCGAGGCAGCAATGCTGAATCAGCTGAATCAGTTGGGCGCGTACGGCTACATTCTGACGACGATCGCCATGACGGTCTACGGTCAGTTGGTGCTCAAGTGGCGCATTGTGCAACTCGGCCCCCTGCCTGAGGGATTCAAGGACAAAACCGTATTCCTCATCTTATTGGTCTTCGATCCCTTTATCGCGACCGGCTATCTCGCGGCGTTCATCGCAGCCCTGTCGTGGACCGCGGCCTTGAGCCGCTTCCAGCTCAATTTCGCCTATCCCTTCATGAGCCTCAGCTACGTGCTGGTGCTGCTGATGAGCAACTGGCTGCTGGGCGAGCCGCTGACATGGCAGCGCACGTTCGGCGTTGGCCTGATCGTGGCAGGGACGGTGATCGCGGCCCGCGCCTGACGGTGAGAGTGAAGAGCAGTCAAGTCAGAACTGTGCTAATTGTCTGTGTCGGGAAGGCCGATAGCGTGCGCGTCGAAAAGCAACATTGGAGGGACAATGACGCGTGATGCCAATCACTCCGTCCCCTTCAATCGGCCGTACATGACGGGAAAGGAGCTGTACTACATCGCCGAAGCCCACTTCGACGGGCGCCTGGGCGGCGATGGACAGTTCAGCAAACGCTGCCACAGCTTCATTGAGCAGGAAACGGGCTGCGTGAAAGCTCTGCTCACCCATTCCTGCACCGCTGCGTTGGAAATGGCGGCCTTGCTCCTCGACTGCGAACCGGGAGACGAGGTGATCATGCCCTCCTACACCTTCGTCTCCACGGCAAACGCGTTCGTGCTGCGCGGCGCGGTGCCGGTGTTCGTCGACATCCGCGAGGACACGCTCAACCTCGACGAGCGGCTCGTCGAAGCGGCAATCACACCGCGCACCAAGGCGATCGTCGCGGTTCATTACGCGGGCGTTGCCTGCCAGATGGACGCCTTGCTGCACATCGCCGAGCGCCACGGTCTAAAGGTCATTGAGGATGCCGCCCAAGGGGTCATGGCCACCTACAAGGGCCGAGCGCTCGGCAGCATCGGGCATCTGGGCGCCTACAGCTTTCACGAGACCAAGAACCTCACCTCGGGCGAGGGTGGCGCCCTCCTCGTCAATGGTCCCGATCTGGTGGCGCGCGCCGAAGTCATCCGCGAGAAGGGCACCGACCGCAGCCGCTTCTTTCGCGGCGAGGTCGACAAGTACACCTGGCAGGACCTCGGCTCGTCGTATCTGGCGGGCGAGCTCACCGCGGCGTTTCTGTGGGCGCAGCTCGAAGAAGCCGATCAAATCACCGCCAGCCGCCTTGCCATCTGGAGCCGGTATCACAGCCTCGTTGAGCCGCTCGAGCGGCAAGGCTATTTGCGCCGGCCGATCATCCCCGCCGACTGCCAGCACAACGCACACATGTACTACGTAGTTCTGGCGCCCGGCATCGACCGCAGCCACGTGCTCGCCGAGCTGGAGCGCGCCGGCGTGGCGGCCATATTCCACTATGTCCCTCTGCATTCTTCGCCCGCCGGCACGCGCTACGGGAGGGTGCACGCAGAGCTACCGATCACCGATTCAGCGGCCGCGCGTCTGATCCGTTTGCCGTTCTGGATCGGGCTCAGCGAGGAAGAGCAACAGCTGGTCGCCGACAAGCTCTGCGCGGCGCTCTCGTGTGCCTGAGGATGGAGCGTCCGACGCCGCTTCGGTACACGTCTGGTTGTCCCGGCCTGGCTGCCCGATCACATCACCGTCGCAATCGGCTGGTGACGCAGTTGACGCAAATCCCAAACCAAGCAGCGCGCAACGGCCGCGGTGGAAATCCTGCGAAGCCTCTGCACCTTGCGCCGGCTCTTGAAGAATCCAACCGGCGCCATCCCGCAAGCGAGACCTTTCAGCAAGGCGCGAACCGGCTTGTTCTTGCGTGCAAGCTTCAAGATGACAACGGCGGAGTAGATTATGTTCAGGGGAACGGCGACGAACAGCAGCAACAGCGGCATGTTCTTGAAGAGAAGCCACAACCGATTGCGAAAGGAATAGAACAGCGTGAAATCGCTCGTTGCGCCGGTGATGGCAGAGCCGTGATGGCGCACGATGGCGTTGCGCAGTTGCATGCAGCGTTCGCCCATGAGACGCAGCCGGAACCCCAGGTCCACGTCCTCGACATAGCAAAAGAACGACTCATCGAAGCCGCAGACGTCTTCAAAGCTTTCCCGGGCGTAAAGCGCTGCGGCGGCACAAGGGGAAAAGACCTCTGCATCGCGGTCGGGCAGGGCCGCAACGGGACGGCCCGCGCCGCCCCGCCATGGAACGCCCGCGATCGACAACGCGTCGCCGAAGCCATCGACGAGCGAGGAGTCCTCAGCATCCACTAACGTCGCGCCGAACATGCCGATGTCGGGATACCTATCGACTCCTTGCCGCATCTTCTCCAGCCAAGTCGCCTCTGCCACCGTGTCCGGATTGAGCGTGGCGATCCAGGGCGCACGGCAACCCCGGGCGCCGACGTTGTTGGCGGCGGCAAAGCCCAGATTCGAGTCATTCCTGATCGGCGTGAAGCGCCCATCGGGAAGGCGGAGGGCCTCGAGCGACCCGTCGGTCGAGGCGTTGTCGACGACGACGGCCTCGAAGTCCTTGAAGGTTTGCCCGGCCAGCGCATTAACGCACGCCTGAAGGAACCGGCCGGCGTTGTAATTCACAATGATGACCCTGACCCAAGGGGAAGGATCACCTCGCGTCTCGCGTTTCGCCATTCCCTCAACTCTGAAAGGCTTTTGCCCGCGCCGCAAAACGCGATGCTGCCACCAGCCGTCGGTTGCTCACCCCCAACCTCGCCATTCCTGCTGGCTCGGCGCAACCGAGAAATATCGCTCTTGAGCACTTGTCGCGGAAAAATCGATCGCGAGGGGGGACGTCTATGGCGCCAGCGCACCCCGCTGCGCGCGCGGCCGGCACCAATTGAGATAGTTTGCAACTGGGATGGGTCAGTTCTTGGCCAGCGCACCCATCGGGGCCTTGGCAGCCGATGGCCCGGGCGCGCGCTCGGCAACGCGGCCGTCGCCGTGGAGCGTGCGCAAGGTCTCGCGCACGTCTTCCAGGGTTCCAAACACCGTGTAGACGACAAAGCTGTGGGCGCCCGCCTTGGCGTTCTGCTGCCGGAAGACCACGTTCGACTTCGTCACGCGCTGTTGCTTGAAGCGCCACCTGCCGTAGCCCGGACCGCTCCGCGCGCCCGTTCCCGCCTGCGGTGTAAGCAGCCCGAGCGCGTGCGTCCCATCGCTTGTCGCAAGCACCACCGGCAGACCCTGCTCGCCGGGTCCGTCTGACAGAGGCTCCATGCGGCCGCCGGCGGGATTGAACCGGTAGAAGGTGTCGAAATGCTCGGGCATGTATGCGGTCAGCACTTCGAATTGGGCCAAGGCGCGCGGACGCGCCAGCTCGAAGCTGATCCTGTGTTCGAGCACGTTGGGAAAGCCGGGAAGAAAGCGCACGGTCTTTACAAGCCGTGTCGAGGACAGCCGGGTCTCGATCATCCCTTGCGTGCAACCCGCAGACCGCTGGCCCAGCCGAAGCCAATAGGCCATCTGCGCGCGTGTGCTCAGAACGTTGTTGGCGGCACTCCAGGTTAAAAGGCGGCTTGAGGAGGCGTTGGGACGCCAGCCATCGCGGCTCGAGCCGGCTTCGGTCGGATTGTCGCACTCGCCCAACCCATCAAAGCTGACGGCCGACTGAAGGTTGCGGCCATGGTCGCTTGCATCGAGAAATTCCGTGCCGCCCCACTGCAAGGACTCGATCGCGCCCGCCGAGCGGTCCGTCGCGGTCACCATCACGGTCCGGCCTTTGAAGTGGCCATAGATCGTCATCGGCTGGGCCAGATGCGCCTGGTTGGGGCCCGCAACTCCCAACACGCCGACCACGACTATTGCTGCAGCCAACACGGCTAGATTCCATGACGTTGGGATGAGCAATGCGTGCATTCCTCCAGCGCGCCCGCGCGCGGCAAACGCACGCGGCCCCAGCTAACGCACTTGAGAAACGCAACAATCAGTGAGCGGACACTACCCGTCCGCCCAGACGGCTCTGCACTCTGGCCTTGAACCAGCACGCAAATTCCGGATCCTCCCGGAGGAGCCGTTGCAACTCCGCGTCCGAAACCTGTCCGCTTAGAATGCATTCTTCCAGAAGCTCGTAGTGTACGAGCACTTCTGTAGACAGACTCGGCTCGCCCGCTCCGGCGATTTTGCCATGAAACCCCATTGCAAACCCCGCATTCGCCCTTTCGTCCACCTATCTGATCCGTCCGATGATGGCAACGGGCGCCCGCCCGCTTCTCAACAGACCCAAAGAGTTTCCAACACACCTGCAGTTTTCTGGGGATGAACGGCATAGTTTTATTCCGAGCCTCTTGGATCTGCGCATGGGCACCAGCCGAGGCCCCGCCCCTACGCCCGTGGTGCAAATTTGACCGGTCGAATGCTGCTTGGCATCCCTTATTCATGGTGAAAGGCGCCCTGCTTGATCTCTCCGGCGTCATTTATGTCGGCGATCAACCGCTGCCTAGTGCAGCAGAGGCAATTTCCCGACTGCGAAGCGGCGGTTGCTCTCTGCGGTTTCTCACCAATACGACGCGCACGCCGAGACCTTGGCGAAGCGGTGGAGTGGATTGTGAAGCACTGATCGGAGAGAAAGCTACGGCGCGCGCCAGTCACACGGCACTTCGCGGTCGACGTCCCTGGCGAAGATCTCCGTCGTTGTGCAGCGCCGCATTTCACGATCCCAGGAGGGAAAGGCCAACTTGCCGCGGGCGACGTAGGTGAGGGTCTGCCCGCCGATCTCCAAGACCTTGCGCACCTCGCGATTGGGCGTCACGTAGCACCGACCGACGCGTATGGATTCGGCTTCGACCGCCATCGGCGCGACCTTGACAGCTGTGCACGCCACCCCGGGCGCGTCCCGGAGCCCTCGCCGGGACGGCCACTCTAGTCTGCGCGCCGCTTATCCAAAATCGAAAAAAAGTAAGCGGTCGCACAGCCCGGCTGCGACGTCGTTTCACCGCGAAAGCTTCTTGCCGCCGGCACGGGGTCTGCCCTACCCTGCGGCCCGGTAAGCCCAGACGCCGGCCCCAAGCGGCCGGACGATAATTCAAGCGCCGCGACCGGAGGGTTCCCATGACGATTTATCCGAGCCTAGAAATTCCCGAGACCCTCGCCGCCGGCCCCGGGCCCGGAAACACCGACCCGCGCGTGCTCGAGCGCTTCGCCAAGACGGGCGTGGCCGATCACATGCAGAAGGACGTGATCCGCGGCATGATCGAGGCCAAGCAGATGCTGCGCGAGCTGTGGGGCACCAAGAACGTTTATACCTACGGCGTCGCCGGCACCGGCTTTTCCGGGCTCGATTGCGTGCTGTCCCTGATCCTGCCGGGCGACAAGGTCGTGGCATTCCCCAACGGCACCTTCTCGGGCATCGATACCCTGACCATCCGCATGAAGGCGGCGACCGCCGAGGAGCTCGCCGCCGACTCCCTCAACCCGAAGGCGAAAAGCGTGGTCGTCGTCGAGACACCGCATGGCCAGTCGGTCACCGGCGCGATCGTCGACAAGGCGCTCGCCGAGCACAAGCCGATGTGGGCGTTCATGGCCCATTGGGAGACCGGATCGGGGCGCATCAACGATCTCAAGGGCTTCAACGACGCCTGCCTCAAGCACGGGGTGATGGGCATCGTTGATGCGGTCTCTAGCCTCGGCGTCGCCGACTTCAATATCGACGATTATCCGGGCGTCGTCGCCTGGGCGTCGTGTCCGCAGAAGGGCGTGCTGTCGCTGCCGCTCACCTACGCACCCGTCAGCTTCACCGACAAGGCGATCGAGATGGTCAAGAAGCGCGGCTGCCGCACCTACGTGAACCACCCGATCCTCGACGCGCGCCACTGGGGCATCATCGACGGCAAGGACACGCCCACGCCGGCCTATCACCAGACCCATTCGTGCTACGCGGTCGCCGCTTTCCACGAAGCCCTGCGCATCATTCTGGGCTACGGACGCCGCCGCAAAGCGTCCGACTACGCCTATCACGAGAAGGCGCTGCGTCAGGCGGTGGAGGCCATGGGCTGTGAGGTCACATCCAACATGACGAGCCTCATCGTCCTCAACTTGCCGGGCAAGTTCAGGGGCAAGGAAAAGGAGCTGGTGCAGGGAGCGCGCGCCAAGGGCTTCGGCATCTGGCCGACCCTGTCAGAGCCCGTCCAGATCCGCATCGGCATCTTGAACCAGCTGAGCCCGGAGCAGATCTCCGAGATTGCCGGCCGCTTTGCCGACGCCATGCTGGAAATGGGCGCGGAGTTCGACAAGCAGCAGGTGATGAACCAGCTCAAGAGTTACTACGCCCAGGCGGCCTAGCCTACCTCAAGCGGCGCGGCGATGACTGGCGAGCTTTGCCGGCGCAGACAGTCCGTCGCCGGGCCGCTCGAAACGTCCGAAGCGCAGCGCCAAGGTCGGCAGGACCAGCAGATTGAGGGCCATCGAGGTCGCCAGGCCGCCGACGATGACAAGGGCCATCGGCCCCTCGATCTCGCGGCCCGGCTCGCTCATGCCGATGGCGAGCGGCAGCAGACCCAAAGCCGTCACGATCGAGGTCATCAGAATAGGCGCAAGGCGATCGCCCGCGCCCTTGATGGCGGCCTCGACGCCCCATTGCACGCGCTCCTGATCCACGAGGTGCTCGAAATGGGAGATCATCATGATGGAGTTGCGCAGCGTAATCCCGAATAGCGTCACGAAGCCCACCATCGCTCCAAGCGTCAGGACGCCGCCGGTGGCGAATACGGCAAGCACGCCGCCGACGAGGGCAAACGGCATGTTCGACAGCACCAGAAGCACGTTGCGCCAGCTTCCCGTGACGATGACGAGCAACATGAGAATGCCAAGGCCCGCGACCAGCGAATTCATGAGCAGATTGCGTCTTGCCTCGGCCTGGGCCTGCGCCGAGCCCGCGAACTCGAGGTGGATCCCGGCGGGAAGCTGAACGTGCGCCGCCAGAGCCGCGCGCGCGTCCTGGACGAACGAGGTCACGTCGCGGCCGATAACGTTGGCGGTGACCGTCTGCACGCGCTGGCCGCCCAGGTGAAGCACTTGGTAGCGCCCGGCCGTCTGGTAGACGTCGGCGATCTGCCGGAGCAGCACGAAATTGCCCGCCGGCGTGCGCAACGGCAGATCGGCAACCTTGGCGACGCTGTTGCGGCTCTCCTTATCGAGGATCGTGATCACATTGAAGACGCGGCTGCCCTCATAGCTTTGACCGACAATGTCTCCCTGGTAGGCGCCGCGCAGCACGTTGAGGACGTCGACGGCGTCTATGCCCCAGCGCTCGAGATCGGACTTGCGCGGGCGGATCGTGAGCTGCGGAAGCCCCGGCGGCGATTGCAGCTGGACCTCGGTCGCCCCCCTCACCTCGCCGAGCTCGCGCGCAACGTCGCGCGCTGCCCCGTCGAGCGCGTTGAGATCGTTGCCGAAGAGGTTGACAATCACGGAAGCGGTATAGCCGGACAGCGATTCCTCGACGCGCTCGGTCAGAAACGGCTTCAGCGCGAAGTTCACGCCCGGAAAGCCGGCAAGAACTTTGCGCATGGCGGCTTGCGCCTCATCTGACTCCGCCCCCGACAGGTGCCGTTTCAGGCCGACCTCGAACTCGCTGTAATGCGTGCCCCAGGTGTCGTCCGCCTTCTCGGCGCGGCCGATCCGCTGCGAGACGACGCGCACGAGGGGAAGCTGCAGCAGCGCCTTGGTCACGAGGGCGCCGATGCGTTGCGATTCTTCGATCGAGGTGCCGGGCACGGCCGCCATGTGCAGGGTGAAGTGGCCTTCCTTCAGCTCCGGCAGGAACTCGGCCCCAAAGAAGGGCAGAGAAGCGCTTCCGATCAAGGTGAAGGCCAGGGCGGCGGCCATGGTGAGGCGGGGCCGCGCCACGATTTTACGCAAAAGCGTTTCGTAGTGCCGCCGCATCCAGCGCGTGACGGGAGGGTCCTCGGCGCTGCGCGTTTCCGATTGACCAGGCTCCACCGCCTTCTTGCGGAACAACAGCGTGCACAGCGCCGGGGTGACGGTCAGGGCCACGACCAGAGAGGCGAGGATCGCCAGAACGTAGGCAAGGCCGAGGGGTGCAAAAAACCGGCCGGCGAGACCGGGAAGCAGCACCACGGGCACGAACACGAGAATGACGGCAAACGTCGCATAGACGACGGCACCGCGCACCTCCAGCGAGGCGTTGAGAATGACTTGGGTCGTGGGAAGGGGATCGGCCAAGCGTCTGTTCTGGCGCAGGCGCCGCGCGATATTCTCAACGTCGATCACGGCGTCGTCCACCACCTCGCCGATGGCGATGGCAAGGCCGCCGAGCGTCATGGCGTTGAGCGTCGCCCCAAGCGCATTGAGCACTACAATCGCCGCTAAGAGCGAAAGCGGTATGGCCATGCAGGAGATCGTTGCCGTCCGCAGATCGAACAGGAAAAGGCAAAGCACCACCACGACCAGCGCGCCGCCGAGCAGCAGGGAATTGCGCACATTGCTCGTGGAAATCGCGATGAAGTCCGCCGGACGGAAGAGATCGGTGCGCAGCTCCACGTCTTCCTTTTCAATCACCGGCTGCAGGTCGGCGAGCGCTGCCTCGATCCTATCGGTCACGTCGATCGTGTTGGCGCCGAGCTGTCCGGATACGAGCAGAACCACGCCCGGCTTGCCCATGACGGCGGCTCCGCCGATGGGAGGCTCGGCTGCATTCACGACATCGGCCACGTCCTTGAGGAGAACGCTGGCGCCTCCGGAGGCCACCACCACCGTGCGCGCGATGTCCTCGGGCTCAATGGCTTGCCCTTCCGACTGGAACACGATGCGCTGGTTTGCCGTCTCGATGAAGCCGGCGCCGGTGACAGCCGTCGCCTTTTTGGCGGCGGCGAGCACATCGTCGAACGAAAGGTTGTAGCGAATGAGCTGATCGGGATGCACCTGGACCTGCACCGAGCGCACGTCTCCGCCGAACACGGCCACCTTGGCAACGCCCGGCACGGCGAGCAGCCGCAGACGCAGCGTCCAATCGGCGAGCGTGCGCAGATCCATCAGCGAGCGTTTTTCCGACGTGAGGCCCAGCACGAGCACCGTGCTCGAGGACGACGTCAGCGGCGTCATCGTCGGGGCTGCGACGTTGGCGGGCAGCCGCTGGGCCATCTCCGCCAGCCGCTCGGAAACGACCTGGCGGTCGCGAAAGATGTCGCTTGTGGGACTGAAGATGACGGTGATGACCGACAGCCCTTGAATTGAAGAGGAGCGCAGCGACTGCACGCCGGGAACGCCGTTGATGGCGTTTTCAATTGGCTGCGTGACGAGGACTTCCACCTGCTCGGCCGTCAGGCCCGGGGCTTCCGTCTGTATCCCGACCTGCGGGGGGGCAAACTCGGGAAACACGTCATATTTGGCCCGTGTGACCGAGAGGGCCCCGTAGCCGAGAAGCAGGATGGCGAGCGCGACGATAATGCCGCGAAAGCGCACGGCAAACCCGATGATCGCAGCCTGGAGGCCGCCTGAGCCGGGCGCGGGGGTCTCCGAGTCCATCAATCCGTGTCCCCGCCCACCTGGATCTGCGCGCGAAACTCCTCAGACAAGAGAAGCTGCGCGCCCTTTGTGACGATCGCCGGCTCGGGCTCCGAAAAGGCACTGACCGGAACCACGAATTCACCGCCCTGACCAGCCGGCATGTCGGTGGGGATCTGGCGGCGCGTGAAGGCATCATCCTCGATCTTCACATAGACCCACGGACGGCCCGACCACCACACGATGGCCGACGCTGGAATGATGTACCCGTCGGCGGCCTGGCCCGAGACGAGATACGCGCGCGCGTTCATGCCGGGCAGCATGCCGCTGTTGGCGGCGGCCGCGTAGAAGAAGCTCAAACCCTGAATCCTCGGGTCGGTGCGGGTCGCGGGCGAGATGTAGCGGATCGCGGCGCGGTGCGAACTGCCGCCGACCTCCACGGACGCGGTTGGCGGCGGAATAATCGACAGGCCCGGAGGCACCGTGATCTGCAGCAGAAACTCCCGCCGCTCGATCAGCCGGTTCACCAACCCGGTCCCGGCCACGAGCGCATTGCCGATGACGGGGCCCCATTCCTGAATCGCGGTGGCCGCCAGCGTGCGCACCTGCGACTGCGCCGCCGCAACGGCAGCCTTGTCGCCGATGAGGGCGGCCTCCGACGTCTGCACCTGCACGAGGTTGCCGAAGTTCTTCGCATACAAGGCCTTCGCGCGCTCATAGGCCGGCAGCGACGCCGCGAGCTTGGCCTTTGCCGTCTGGAGCTGCGAGGTCGCCGCCACGTAGTTGGTGTTGAGCGTGGTCAGGCTCGCAAGATCGAGCACGGTTCCGAATGCGCGGATCTGCTCCTGATAGGGCGCCGGCTTCGGCACCATCGTCTCAAGGCCGATGGCCTTTTGCGCCTCCGCGTCGATGGTAACGACGGGCTCGCCGCGCGCGGGAAGCGTGACACGAAGCGGCGGCTTGATCGGCTCTGCACGCTCCGCCTCCACGGCCGCCTCCTGGCGGCCTTCGACGAAGCCCGAAATCACCAGGAAGCCCAACCCGCCACATACGCCGATCACAACCACCAAACCGAGCAGGCGACGGTGAAGACGAACTTTTCCAGGGCCACGCACCGAAGACGCTTCCAGTACTCCCGCAGGGGCGATATGTGCCACCCGTCCTTCGTGGTTCTTGGGCCATTGGGCGTTAGCCGATGCCCATCGATCGGAGCATTTAGGAGGCTTATCTCAGCTTCCGCAAGGCGTTTGAGGGCGAACCGGACATCGTTCTTACCGGACGCGCCGGCTGCCCAAAACCCGCGCCGCATGTGACCTGATAACATGTAACAATGTTTCACTTACCCCCTCATCGGGCCGGCGGCGGCTTCAGGGGCGGCGACAATCACTGCGCCGTCGCGGAGGCGAGGACCGCCACCGTCGGCGCATCCGGCCTGCACAAAGCTGCGATGAGCCTTGCCGGAATGGAACCCCCGCTTGGCCTTACAGCGCAACACGCGCTCAGTGTCCGATGTTGCCCCAATGCGTCGCCGATGGCTCAATTGGGGTTTGTCAGAATGATGACACGTTCCGTTGCGTCAATATCGCCGGCGTTAAATGCTAACTGGGGGGACCAGGCCTGATGAGGGGGATGTTGTGCGTTGTTGGAGTTCTAATCTGCCTTACCGTGGTGGCCGAGGCGGGATCCATTGAGAGGGTGCTTCGCAAGCTCGACCCGGAGGAGCGCGCGCATCAAGCCTGCGCTTTAAAGGGGATCAACAAGATCCGCCGCGACGGGCGCCTGCCGCGCGCCGACCGGTTGAAAGCCGGGGTCAACGGCCAGGCCGTATTCACCGGCACCAAGGTTGTGACCAAGGGGGGAGCGGTGCGCGCCAAGCACCGTTGGTATGCACTGACCTACAATTGCGAAGTGACCAAAGACCAAATGAAGGCCTTGTCCTTCACCTATGAAATCGGTCCGGAGATACCTGAGAGCAAGTGGGCGGACCTGGGATTGTGGCGCTAAGCGAACGCGCCCGGGATGCCGCTGCACCCGCCGTCTCGACGATGGCATTACCGTCTATTTCGCACCGGCAGGTGAAATAATCAGCCCTCGCGGAATGAGCGCGCCAAGCTGTCCGTGAGCGGCTTCAGCAGATACGATAGAACGCTGCGCATTCCCGTTTGCACGAACACTTCAACCGGCATGCCGGCAATAAGCTTTCGACTCCCGAGCCGTGCAAGCTCTGCTTTGTCTATGCGGACCCTCATGGTGTAGTACGACACGCCAGTTTTCTGATCCGTCGTCAAGTCCGGCGAGATGCGGCTCACGGTGCCATGGATCTCCGGCGTCGTGCGCACATTAAAGGCCGAAAAGCGCAAGGTCGCCGCCTGTCCAAGATGCAGTTGGTCGATATCGTTTGGTCTGACCTTCGCCTCGACTGTCAAGACGTCGTCGGGAACGATGAGCATAACCGCCTGTCCGGCATCGATGACGCCGCCAACCGTGTGAACGGCGAGCTCGTGAACCATCCCACTCCGCGGGGCACGGAGCTCGACCCGCTTCAATTGATCCTCCGCCGCAATCTTGCGTTCGCGCAATTCGCCGATCTTGGTGCGAACCTGACCCAATTCCTCCGCTACTTCCCGGCGTAGATCCTGATCGACTTGAATAATCTGCAACTCGACCTCGGCAATCCTGCCCTTGGTTTGTGCCGTTGAAGCGATGAGCTGCCCCCGCTCACCCCATAGGCGGGCTTTCTCCCGCCGCAGCGAATTGATCCGCGTTAGCGGCACGAGATTTTTTTTCCAGAGTTCTTCCACGCCTTCGAGCTCCTTCTCAATCAGCTCGATCTCGCGCGTCTTGGCAGCCGACTGCTCTTCCAGTCCATCGATTTGGTTTTTGAACTGGGCGATGCGCTCCCTGAACTGGGATTTCTGGCCGTCGCGCGCGGCCGCGCGCAGCTCGAATAGTCGCCGCTCTGCGGCAATAAGACGGCTCACATCCGGAACGCTCTGTCGCGCACGCAATGGCTCGGGTATGGAAATGCTCTCATGTCCTTCCGCTTCGGCATCCAGACGGCTCTGACGGGCGAGCAACTCGTCGAGCGCGTTGGCAACAATTGCCAGGTTGGCGCGGGTCAATGTCTCGTCGAGGCGCACCACAACCTGCCCGGCCACAACATGCTCCCCTTCATGCACAAGCAATTCTCCGACGACGCCGCCGGTGGGATGTTGCACCTTCTTTACGTCTGACTCCACCACCAGATAGCCCGGTGCAATCACCGCGCTGGCCAACTGCGCCACGGCTGCCCAGCCAGCTACGGTGCTGATCAGGACCCCGGCGAGCGAGAGCCCGACCAGGACGTGCCAACGAATCGACTTCTGGGGAGACGGTCTCATCTTCTTGCCCCTTTTCCTCGCTCCTTCGACGGGAGTGGCTTTGCTGCTGACGACGCCGGCCGCACAAGCGCGCGCAGGACCTCCTCCTTCGGTCCGAACGCTTGCTGTTGACCGTTAGCGAGCATCAGAACGAGGTTTGTGGCCGCGAGCACGCTGGGCCGATGGGCAATCACAACGGCGATGCCCCCCCTCCCGCGCACGCCGAGGATCGCCTTGGTCAATGCCTGCTCAGCATCGGTGTCGAGGTTTGAATTGGGCTCATCGAGAACCACCAGAAACGGGTCGCCATAGAGCGCCCGGGCCAGGGCGATGCGCTGGCGCTGGCCGGCGGAAATTGCCAGGCCCTTTTCGCCGATCAGTGTCTCGTAACCCGCCGGGAGCCCCAAAATCATCTCGTGGACACCGGCGTTTTTCGCGGCGGAGATGATGGCATCGGAGTCCATCTCTGGATCAAAGCGGGAAATATTCTCCGCCACCGTTGCGTCGAACAGCTCCACGTCCTGCGGCAGATAGCCTATGTGCGGACCCAGACGCTCCGGCGACCACCGCTCGATCGGGGCTCCATCCAGGCGGATGACACCGCGCACCGGCATCCATACCCCGACCAACAGCCGCGCGAGCGATGACTTTCCCGCGGCGTTTGGACCAATAATGCCCAGGGCGCTGCCCTTCTCCAGCTTGAACGACACATCCCTGACGACAAGCTTCTGGCTGCCGGGAGGTACCGCGGTCACATTCTCTACCGTCAAGGATTCGACGGGTGGAGGCAGCGGCAATGGCTCGCCTTCTTTGGTTATCTTAGTCAACAGCTCAGTTAAACGGCGCCAACTGTGCCGCGCGGAGACGAAGCCATTCCAGTTCGCGATTGCAACATCGACCGGAGCCAGCGCGCGGGACACGAGGATCGAGCTGGCAATGATGATGCCGGCGGTCACCTGTTCCTCGATCACCAGAAAGGCGCCGAGCCCGAGCACGGAGGACTGCAGCACCATGCGCAGGGTGCGCGACAATGAACCCAGGCCTCTTGAGATATCGGATGCCTGACGCTGGCTCTCCAGATATTGGGCATTCGTCTCGCTCCATCGGGCAGCAAATCGCGATGCCATCCCCATGCCCCGCAAGACTTCGGCGTTGCGGCGCCCCGCGTCCAGCAGAGCGTTGCGGGCTGCAGTGTGCGCTACGGCTTCGGTGATCGGCCCGCGCGTTTTCAATTCAGCCGCGAGCGTTACTGCGAAAAGTATGATCGCGCCGATTACGGCGGCGAGCCCGATCAAGGGATGAAACAGATAGCAAATGAGAATATATAATGGGGTCCACGGCAGATCGAACAGCGCGGAGGGTCCCGCACCCGCCAGGAAAACGCGCAGTTGATCGAGATCCCGCATCGGTTGCAGGCCATCCCGCTCACCACGTGTTTTCAGCGGCAAACGCAGGATCGCATCGTGGACTCTTAATGAGAGTGCGTCGGCCATCGAGGCGCCGATGCGCAACAGCACGCGCCCGCGAATAATATCGAAGATCCCCTGGAACACATAAAGCGCCACGGTCAGCGCTGCGAGAACAGCCAGCGTGGGCAGACTTCTACTGGTCAGCACCCGATCGTAGATCTGCAACATGAACAGCGGGCCGGTCAGCATCAGCAAATTGATGATAAAGGTAAAGCCGCCGACGGCCAGCAGCGCGCCCCGGCAGCGACGCAGCGCTGCGCCCAATTCTGATTTCGAACCTCCGGAGCTTCCCTGGGCAAACGATCTGATCACGTTGCTGACAAGACTCATAATACTAAGGCCCGAACTCCTTGATTCGACTATTCGATGCGGAATTCCCGATTGCTTCTAGCGACAGCAGGCCAAATGCCACTCAGCAGCTGCCCCGTCCGCCGCAATCCTACGATACTGCAAGCTCTGCGCCAACGCTGGCACTTTCGTCCGAGCCACGGCTCATTAGCGTTGCCCCGGAGTCATTATCCGACGGCAGTGGCCGCTATGTAGCAGCAAGCGGGGCAGGATTTCGACCAATTTAGATGCTGCTGGCCTCCGATGAGCTTTATTTCCTAAGGGATATGGACGGTGCACCCATTTTGCAATTGCCGCGGAAGCAACGCCGGCCCGAGCGCATATGATTTTTGTACAGACGATTAAAGCGGCGGCCATGATCCTCGTTCCCAGGATGGTGCGATGAAGGACGAACCTCGAGCATCTGCCCGCTCAGGGGCCGAAGTGGAAGCCGACGGCGCGCCGCGGCCGCGGCCGCGGCCGCGATCTCGTCCGTGCCCGGAAAGTAATTGGCGCGCTGATCAGATTGCGCACGTGCGGATCTGAATCGGAGGGCTGCTTTAGGTTGCCGGGCGAGCGTCGCGGCGACCCCTCAATGGCCGTCACGCGGCAGCGGCGAGATCAATGCACGGTCTGCGAGAAGGGCGAGCACGCGGTGCGCCAGCTCTTCGGCACTGGCGGCGGTTGTATCGAGAACGAGATCGGGTTTCTCGGGCTCCTCGTAAGGCGAATCAATACCGGTGAAATTCGGGAGCTTGCCCGCGCGGCTCTTGGCGTAGAGGCCCTTGGGATCGCGCTTCTCGCAAACCTCCAGCGGCGCCTTGACGTGAATTTCCAGGAACTCGCCCGGCTCCACGAGCCCTCGCACGCCGCTGCGCTCGGCACGGAACGGGGAGATGAACGAGCACAATACGATGATGCCGGCGTCGATGAACAGCCTTGCCATCTCACCGACGCGACGAATGTTCTCAACGCGATCGGCGATTGTGAATCCAAGATCTTTGTTGAGGCCATGACGAACGTTGTCGCCATCAAGCATGTAGGTGTGGCAGCCCAATGCGGCGAGCTTGCCCTCTACGAGATTTGCGATCGTCGACTTGCCGGCTCCGGAAAGTCCCGTGAACCATAAGATGCAGGGCGCCTGCGCCTTGAGCGAGGCGCGCACACCCTTGCTCACGGCCAGCGGCTGCGCGTGGATATTGATCCCGCGCCTGAGCGCAAAGTCCACGGTTCCGGCGGCGATGGTGGCGTTGGAAAAGCGGTCGGTCAAAATAAAGCAGCCCGTCGAGGACTGTTCGCTGAATGTGTCGACGGCGATCGGTAACTTGGTGGCAATGTCGCAAACCCCGATCTCGTTGAGCTCAAGGGTGCGTACTGCGTCGTGATGCAGCGTATCGACGTTGATGCGGTGCTTGACGCCAACCACGCTGGCCCCGATCTCCCGCGTTGCCATTTTCAGCAGGTACTCGCGGCCCGGCAGCAACGGCTGCTCACCCATCCACACCAAATGCGCCTCGAACTGCTCGGCGACCTGCGGCCGATGTTGCGGATGCGCAATGATGTCACCACGAGCAATGTCGAGATAATCGCTGAGCCCCACGGCGACGGCGTCACCAGCCACAGCCTGTTCGCGCTCCTCGCCGGCGACGAGGATGCGCTCGACGGTACTGGTGCCACCTGAGATGGCCACCTGCACAAAATCGCCGCGCCGCAGCGTCCCCCCCGTAACCGTGCCGGCATAGAGGCGGGTATCGGAGTCGGGCCGCAATACGGATTGCACAGGAAGGCGCAAGGGACGCTGGGTGCGATCGCTATCGATTTCCACCGTCTCCAGATAGGAGAGCAACGTTGGCCCGCCATACCAGGGCGTATGGGCGCTGCGCCTCGCGACGTTGTCGCCGTTGCGCGCCGAAAGCGGGATCGTGACCAGCGAGGCCGGGTTGAGCTGTTGCGCGAAACTGCGAAATTCGGCCGCGATCGATTCATAAACCGCACGGTCCCAGTCGACCCGGTCGAGCTTGTTTACCGCGAGCACGAGGTGGCGGACCCCGACCATGCGGGCGATCGCCGTATGCCGCCGCGTTTGTGACAGCAAGCCTTTGCGGGCATCTACGACAATGACTGCGAGCTCAGAGGTCGAGGCGCCGGTTGCCGTGTTGCGCGTATAGGCCTCATGCCCGGGCGTATCGGCCACGATGAAGGTGCGCCGCGGGCTGGCGAAATAGCAATGGGCGACATCGATGGTGATCGCCTGCTGCCGTTCGTCCTCGAGCCCGTCGACGAGCAGCGCAAGGTCCAGCTCCCCGCTTGTCGTTCCTTGTTGCGACTGCCGGGCGAGCGCTGCGAGCTGATCCTCTCTGATCGCACCGGTCTCATGCATCAGTCGGCCGATCAGCGTCGATTTTCCGTCATCGACCGCGCCGCCGATGAAGAAATGCAGCAGGCTCTTGCTCGCGGACGGCGGCGGTGAAGTCCCGTGCATTAAAAGTAGCCTTCCCGCTTCTTGCGCTCCATCGACGCACCTTGGTCTTGGTCGATCATGCGCCCCTGGCGCTCGGAGAAACGGCTTGCGCGCAATTCTGCGATCACTTCTTGGACGGTGGTCGCGTTCGACTCCACGCCGCCCGACAGCGGGTAGCAGCCCAGGGTCCGGAAGCGGATGCGCTTGAGTTCCGGCTGCTCCCCCGGCTCCAGCGGAAGCCGCTCGTCGTCAACCAGAACCCACGTCCCCTTGCGCCTGACCACCGGGCGATCGGCGGCGAAATAGAGCGGCACCACCGGAATGCCTTCAGCGGCGATGTAGTCCCACACGTCGATCTCGGTCCAGTTCGAGAGCGGAAAGACACGCATGCTTTCGCCGTCGCCCAGATGCGTATTGTAAAGGCCCCACAGCTCCGGGCGCTGTTGGCGCGGATTCCAGACATGACCCGCAGAGCGGTGGGAGAAGATACGCTCCTTGGCGCGGCTCTTCTCCTCATCGCGGCGGGCCCCGCCGATCGCCGCGTCGATCCCGTAGCGATCAAGCGCCTGTTTCAAGGCTTCCGTCTTCATCACGTGCGTGTGCAGGGCCGAGCCCGACCGGATCGGATTGACGCCGTCTCGCACGCCTTCCTGGTTGATGTGCACGATCAGATCGAGGCCGAGGCGCTTGGCCGTTGCGTCGCGAAAAGCGATCATCTCGCGGAACTTCCACGTGGTATCCACGTGAAGGACCGGAAATGGCATGCGGCAGGGCTGGAATGCCTTGATGGCAAGATGCAGCAGCACGCTGGAGTCCTTGCCAATGGAATAGAGAATGGTGGGACGCCGGAATTCGGCGGCCGCTTCGCGCAGAATATGGATGGACTGAGCTTCGAGCTGAGCCAGATAAGCGGGCAGTCTCTCACGCGCGCCGCTGGCCGCGTCCGTAGAGGACTCAATCACGTTGTTGGGGAACCCTGACACTCCGAGACTCATGCGTGCGTTGGCCCGGTCCGATTGCGGTCTGGCGCGTGTGCGCTCACAGAGGAACGCATGATTAATGACGTTAATGCCAGCGCGGGCCCCTCGGCCGGCCGTCAGACAAGCTATTCGATCGGACCATCCCCATCAAGCCGCCAAAAAGCAAGCCGAGCACCGACGTTTCGGCGCGGCGGCTTCATCCGCATAATGTGAAAATACTTCACGCCAAGGGTCAAAGTCACATCTAAATCTAATCAATCGCAACATTACCCAACAAGCCGACCGCAAGCCTTCCCATGGCAAAGTATTGGTCCACCCAAATCGGGGGAGCACATGGGACAGCAGGTTACACCTCTGCAGGCTTGGGCCGCGCGCGGTCGCTCGAAGCGGCCGCTATTTGAGCAGCAGGACTCGATAAGGCACGCAATCCTGCATTCGCACGGTCGACTGCAATGCGTGGCCATCCGCCAGATCTCGCGCAGGGACATCAAGCTCGATAATGCCTTTGGGCTGGCGCCGGGAGATATCGTCACGATCGAGCTCTTATCCCGCCGCACCCTCCATGGCACGGTCACCTGGTCCGTCGCCGCCTTTTGCGGCATCGAGTTCGACCGGCCGCTTGCCGATAACGATCTTGCGCTGACAAGCGCCTAACCGGCAGATGAAGAATATGCCTCCCGCAGTGCGCGCTGAGCCTCCCGGGGCAGCGCGTTTCTGGTGCTACTTCTTGGCGGCGCTCGCCCGCGCCTCGAGCCAAGCGCCGATTTTCTCCAGCGCCGACGTGACACCGACATTGCCATCGACCTTTGCGGCCCCTTGAGCAAGGCGCTCGAGAATGGCCGTCATGGGTATTGCATTCATGGAGTGCGTCATCGAGCGCTGAAGGCTGTCGGCCATGCCGTAGAGATCGGCACGCGTCACCGGGGACCAATCGCTCCAGCGGCTCCCATTTTGCGATCGATCAAAGCGGGGAACGAGCAGAACCGCGAGCACGGCGCCGGCGAGAGTGGCTGCACCCATGGCGATCGCGGGCTGGCGGCGAATGGTGTGCCGTAGTTCCGACGTTCCGGCCTGAGCTGCTTGCTTGACATCGCCGGCGCGCCTCTCTGCGACCCGAGCAATCTCGTCTGCGATCTCGCTGACGCTCTTGCGCAATTCCGCAAGCGTCGTGTCGGCGCTGCCAGACTGGGCTCGTTCATGCTCGAGAGTTGCGTTCTTCACATGAGCGGTCATCCCCTACCTCCTCTTTGCCGCCCGAAACAAACGCTCGTCGCTTTGCGTTGTTTTGAGCTCGCCATGCTGGTGTTGAGAACGCGAAGGCGCCCCAGAGGTTCCGCAGCGCGCCGCCTTTTTCGTCATGGTCGGGAACTCGCTGGTGTTGCCGGCGTTATCGAACCGCTATTGCAGCCGAAGGGGGAGGTCCCCTGCGGCCGGAGACAGTTCAGCCGGAGGCCCAGCCCATGACATTCACCTCGCAACGAAGCTACGGCTCGGATCAAGACCCGTCGGCCAAGTCGGCGGCCAACGAGGTCGGGGACAACGTGACGGCGCTGCGCGAGGACATCGCCAGCCTTGCCGCCTCGGTGAAACGTCTTGCCTCGGAGCAGATCGGCACCAGCGTCGAGGACGTCCAGGAAAAGGCCATGGAGAAGGTCGGCGACCTCGAGGCCGCCATCCGCCGCAATCCGAGCCAGTCGGCGATGATCGCGGCGGGCGTTGGATTGCTCCTCGGCCTCATTCTCGCGCGATAGGGAGCAGCTCATGACCACGCAACACACCCAACCCGGCACCGCAACGACGCGAAGCGTCGCCGACGTGGCGAATGTCGCGCAGGACAAGATCTCGGAGACCGTCGATCAGGCGCAGGTGCTTGCGCAAGAGCAGTACGACAAGCTCACGGCCTCGATCCGCCGCAACCCGCTGCAGGCCGCCGGCATCGCCGCTGGCATCGGCTTCGTGCTTGCGCTTCTGGCGCGGAGATAGCCCCCCATGCTCGGCAATGCTGTGCTCTATGCGGCAAGCCGTGCCACGTCGACCGCGATCGACAACGTCACGCGGCGAGCGATGTGGATTGCGGTGGCGGCCGCATTCTTTGTGTGCGGCCTTGTGTTCGCACTCGTTTTAGCCTTCTGGGTGGCGCAGCCGCGGATTGGCGCCCTCTATGCCGCGGGCGCAATCGTCGGTGCCTGCCTCATCATCGGGGTGTGTTGCCTGATGATGCCGACGGCGATCGAGTGGATCGAGCGCCTACGCAAGCGGGAAACCTCACCGGTGGCAACGACCGTCGCCGCGGTCGACGAGGAGGCGAAGGAGGCTGTCGATTATTTCGGTGCCTTACAAGTCGTCAGCGCGGCGTTCCTGTTCGGTCTCGGGGCAGCGCGCCGGCTCAAACGCTGACGCAATGAGGACGACGAATTGACGGGGCGCGAGGGAAACGGCATGACACAATCGCGCATTTCCCCGATCGCGGCCTCCGCCGCCAATATACCCGGCAAAGTCGTCGAGATTGCTATCGTCGGCTTCATCATTGTCGTGACGCTCTATTTCGGTCAGGCGGTCTTCGTACCGCTGGCGCTCGCCGTCATCCTGGCCTTCGTGCTGGCGCCGCCCGTCCGCGTGTTGCGGCGTTTCGGGCTGCCAAACTCGCCGGCGGTCTTTCTTGTCGTGGTCCTGGCATTTGCCTGCATCTTCGCGATCGGGGCACTGTTGACGCAGCAGGTTACAAGCCTCGCCGACGAGCTACCGCGCTATCAGATAACCCTCAAAGAGAAGATCAAGGCACTGAAGCTCGTCGCATCCGGCCGCGGCGGCGCAATCGAGCGCGCAAGCAATACCCTGAAGGACCTCAAGGAGGAGTTGGAGAAGCCCGACACCGCGTCGCAGCCCACTCGCGTTGCCGTTACGCCGCTCGTGAACCGTGGCCTCGCCACCACCGGCGCCGACCCGATACCCGTCGAGGTGCACGCTCCCGAGCCGACGCCGCTCGATCAACTTCAGGGGCTCATCGGCGTCGCCTTGGCGCCGCTCGCCACCGCCAGCATCACGATCCTGTTCGTGCTCTTCCTGCTGCTCCAGCGCGAGGACGTGCGCGATCGCGCAATTCGTCTGTTGGGCTCCCATGACCTCGAGCGATCGACCACGGCCATGGACGACGCCGGCAGTCGCCTCAGCCAATACTTTCTGGCGCTTACCGGCATCAACGCGGCGTACGGCATCGTCATCGGAGTTGCCCTGTGGTTGCTAGGCGTGCCGAGCCCGGCGTTGTGGGGCGTCATGGCCATGGTCATGCGTTTCGTGCCCTTCATCGGCTCGTTCATCGCCGCCGCCTTTCCCCTTCTCCTGGCGGCCGCCGTCGACCCCGGCTGGACCATGTTCCTGTCGACGCTGGCGCTCTACGTCGTCGGCGAGCTCATCATGGGCAACGCAGTGGAACCGGTGATCCAGGGCCATCGCACCGGCCTGTCGCCGCTGGCGATCGTCCTTTCCGCGGCCTTCTGGACGCTTTTGTGGGGGCCGATCGGTTTGCTTCTCGCCGTGCCGCTTACCGTGGTGCTGGTCGTGCTCGGCCGTCACGTTGATCGGCTCGAGTTCCTGCACGTCCTGCTCGGCGACACGCCACCCCTGTCGCCGGCGCAGCGGTTCTACCAACGCATGCTCGCGGGGGATCCGGCCGAGCCGGTCGAGCAGGCCGAGCGGATCATCAAGGACAGCTCCCTCGTCGACTACTACGACGACGTGGTCGTGGAGGCCTTGCGTCTGGCCCAGGTCGACGCCGATCGCGGCACGCTGGAGGTGGAGCGGTTCACCGAAATCCGGGAGGCGGCCGAGGTCGTGCTCGACGCCCTGTCCGATCACGCCCTGGTGGCGAAGACGACCGCAACGCCAGTGGGCGAGGAGGGGGCTGGGACCGCGTCAGACTGGGCCGGGCCGGACGCAGAGAATCCGGTGCATGCGCTCGTCAGGGCCTGCGATCCTCAAGCCGTAGCCCCAGAGTGGCGCGAGGAGAATGCCGTCCTGTGCGTCGCGAGCCGCACTGCCCTCGATGAGACGGCGGCGCTGGCCCTGGCGCAGAGCCTGGAAAAATGCGGCATCGGCGCCAAGGTGCTCGGTCCCGACCAGTTGAATCATGGCGCCTTGCGCGGCGTGCGTCTCGATGGCGTGCGCCTCGTCTGCATTTCGGCACTGGATGTGCGCGAGCGCGGCGCGCACGCGCGCTTCCTCGTCCGCCGCCTCAAGCGCTCGGCGCCGGACGCCGTGCTTCTCGGCGGATTCTGGAAGCTCGATCCGCAAGATGCGCGCGACAGCGCCGTCATCGACAGCATCGCGGTCGACAGCGTCGTGCACAGCATGAAGGATGCGATCGGCTTCTGCCTGCGGACAGCCATGGCCACGTCCGCGACCGACGAGCCCTTAAGCGCACTGGCGTCGGAGCGGGGCCTTAGCTCCGCGGCGAGCGAGCAAATCGCTTCTTGACGTAGCCGGGATCACTCCCCGCGCCGCTCCAGCGCGGCGCGGCGCCCTCCATCTGGCACTGCGCGCGAGCTACGGGCCTGCAGGGGGTGCGATAGTCTCGCCCGGCGTCGCGGTAGCCGCGGGCTCCTCGGGAATGCCGATGGCGCTCCGCGGGTTGGTGTACACGGCGTAATAAATCATTGCGCCCACGACAACCGCCAACGCCATCGAAACGACGAGCACGCGCAGATTGAGGCGCCGCGCTGAGCCCTGGCGCGCTTCTGTCGTGGTGAGAACTGGCCCTCTATCTTCCATCGTAGGTTCCATCGTTCCTCCTCCCAAAAAGGAAAAACGTCTCGCGGCGCGCATGGTTCCCCAGCAAACGCCAAGAGCAAGTTCAGAAAAATTGCGGCCAGGACGAGATCCGGGCCGCAGGGAAATTCAGCCTTCAGCAAACGTCATGCACGCGGAGCGGAACGAAACAAAGCCGGTCGCAAATGTTTCACGGCCGGCTTCTTCGTCGTCTTCTTTTCTAGTGACGCTTGCGGCCACGATGGTGGTGGCGATGATGATGACGCCGCCCGCCGAAGTAGATGCCGACGCCCGGCAAGCCATACCAGCCGTCATAGTAGTACCTGCGGTGGTGGCGACGGCCGTGACAAACGCGGCGCCCGTGACGCCAATGGCAGTGGCGATAGCGCCGCCAATGAACCGGCGTCGTCGCCGACGCGCCGCCAGCCCTCGCGGCTTTCACGCTACCAAGAGCTGTCGGTGTCGCGCTCGCAGGGCTCGCCATTAAGGGGGCGACGCTTAGCGCGGCCGCAATCGTGAGAACTCCCCACCACGTCATTGAACCTTCTCCTTATGATTGTCGAGTAACCCAAGGGGTCAACTCGTCATCATCGGATCGGTTCCCTGGCGCTCCGCTAACCGTGAGGCGCAGGCCGGCCGGTTGTGTCGAGGATGGCGTCGTCCTTGGACCACGCATGCTCTTGCCCGCACAACGGGCAACGCACCGGCGTTGCGGCGATGTTGGGCAGGCTCTTGAAGCTGTCATTGTCCATTTCGATGCCGACCGGAACCAGTTGGTTCGTCGTCGGACAGCGGATCACGATCGCACCCATTGCAATCCTCCACATCGCGCGCCGCTAGGCGCCGCCGAACGGCAACCATAGGATCAATCGGGCCAAATCATGTTTGGCCCGCGGCCGCGTCTGGCCATTCTGCCATGGAACGTGCAAAGAGCACGGACTTTTAATCGGACGGCTTTGCCGGGAACCAACGCCGCGGCAATCGCGTTTCCGGGCGTCGCAACTTTGCATTCGGCCGGCACCAGGAAGCCAGAGGCTCATGCCCCTGGCTTTCGCATGCAATGCCGCCCGATCACGAGAAAGTGTCGCAACCGGCAATCCAGCGGTTTGCCCGCAAATCGCCTGGCCAGCGGCCTCGCCGCCGCACCTCGTACATCAAATGACATGGCGAGGCCGTAACGCGCGTCCTAAGAGCTTTTTCCCGATCGGCTGCGTGGTGCCGGTCACGAGTGGCTGCTTACCGAGGGCCCGCGATGGTACAGGCAATTCTCACAGGTCCCGCCTCCGGGAAGGCGCTCGCGGTCAAGGACGGGCCTCTTCAGCCCAAGACAATGATGACAAGTACTGCCGACAAGCCGTTGACGGGGATGCGTGCACTCCTGGTTGAGGATCAGACCTTGATCGCGCTCGACACGGAGATGCTGCTGCGCGAGCTTGGCGCCGAGGCGGTGGAGACGTTTTCCAGTACCGCGAGCGCGCTCCAATGGCTCGCGACGGCGACGCCGGACGTCGCCGTTCTCGACATCAATCTGGGCACCTCGTCGTCGTTCACCGTTGCCGAGGAGATGCTGCGTCGGCAGAGGCCGTTCATCTTCACCACAGGCTACGGTGAGGGTTTTGCCATCCCCGACCCCTATGGCGACGTTCCCGTCGTGCGCAAGCCCTATACGCGCGAGGCGCTGTCCCAAGCTTTCGCTGCGTGTCTTGGACGCGGCGAAGCCAACACCTAGAGCAGTGGCCGAACGACGCTTGCCGATTCCTCCTCCTCGGCAAGATCCGCCAAGCGCCTCCTGTTGAGAATCTCGTACTCTTGCCCCTTCCAGCGAATGACGCGATCGCGAATGAGACGGCCCAGCGTGCGGTTGGTGTGCACGAGGGATAAGCCGAGCGTATCGGCGATGTGCTGCTGGGTGATGGGAATGCGGACTTTGTCGGGGGCGCCCATGAGGTTGAGCTCTTCGGCGCGGCGGCTCAAGAAAAGGAGAAGATGCGCGCAGCGTTCCACTGCCGAGCGCCGCCCGACCGATAAGAGCTGCTGGTCGATAATCTGCTCGGAGCGTGCCGAGAGCCACGTCACGTCGAAGGAAAGCCCCGCATGCGTCTCGAACAGACGCCACAGTCCCTCGCGCTGGAAGACGCACAAGACCATGTTCGACAGGGCCTCGATCGAGTGCTGCATCTCGTGCATCACTGAGCCCTGCAGGCCGATGAAGTCGCCGGGGAAGCAGTAGTTGAGGATCTGGCGGCGGCCGTCGGGCAGCAGCTTGTAGCGGAAGGCCCAGCCCGAGAGCACCGTATAGAGGTGCGCGCTGCTGGTGCCTTCGAGAAACAGCATCGAGCCGGCTTCGGCCGTGAGCTCGCCCGTCTTGAACTCGGTGACGAAGGCGAGCTCCTCGGGCGTAAAGGGGCGAAATATTTCGAGCTTGCGTAGCGGGCAGCGCTCGCAGGGCACCTGCCGCCGCGCAGCATCCTTAGGATCCGGCATGGGGCCCGTGGTGTTTGTTCTCGTGCGCGGCATCAAATCCGTGCGCTAAAGGCTGGTCAAGAGGACGAACGACTTCGTCCTCGCCTCAATCCCGCGATTCGTCGCGGGAGCAATGCTCAGGCGGCGTGAGGCCATTTGCCTGGTGCATGGCCGTCCCATTCGTCAGCGCGTCCGCCTTGGCGAGAGACTCGATATATTTCAGGATCTCCAGCCGCAGCTCGAGATCGAGCGGAATGGGTTGCCGCGCGTCGAGCTCGGGCAGCTCGCGCATCTGGCGCCCGATCATCTTCACGAATGCTGCATTTTTCTTAGTCATCGCCTTCAATCTTCCCGCCAAGGATGGTCTTTTGTTTTTCAACCCGTAAGGGGTCGGGAAGTTCCGAGGGGAGACTAAAGGCCCATGATGCAGGCGCTGAGCGTGCAATTTCGGGGCTGCGGGCGCCGACGGACCGACGGCTAGGCGGTCTTGCCCCCGTCCTGCCAAAGCATATGGCTGGCAGGAATATCGAGTGTCCAGCAAACTCCCTCAGGCGCGAACTCCAAACCCGAGTGGCCTTGCAACGCGCGGGCGGCGAGTTGCTCCAAGACCACTTGCCCGAAACCTCTGTGGGCGGGAGGCGTGACATCCGGGCCGCCGCGCTCGCGCCACACCATCTGGAAGCGTGCCTCGTCGGAGCCGTTTTGGATGCAGCCCCACCGCACGCTGACAACGCCCTCGGGAACGGAAAGCGCCCCATATTTTGCGGCGTTGGTCGACAGCTCGTGGACGGCCAGGCCGATGTTCTGGGCCGCCTCCGGCGTAAAGATCATATTGGCGCCGTCCAGCTCGATTTGATTGGCGTGGTCGTCGAGGTAGTGACCGAGTTGCGATTTGACCAACTCCGCCACCGAGACGCCGTGCCAATCGCGCTGCACGAGAAGGTCGTGGGAGGCCGCGAGCGCCTGCAGGCGTCCGGAGAAGCGCGCTTCGAAATCGGCCACCGTCTTGCTGCCGACCTTGCTTTGCCGTGCCATCGCCTGGATCACCGCAAGGAGGTTCTTGGAGCGATGGGTGATCTCGCGCATCAGCAGCTGCGTGTGCTCCTCCCAATGCTTGCGCTCGGTGATATCGCGCGCGGTACCGGTCATGCGCACTGGGACGCCATTGGAGAAGTGGGCTCTGCCTTTGGCCACCACCCAGCACTCGACCCCGTCGCGGGCCCTCCTGACCCTGTGCTCGACGTCGTACTCGAGCGGGTCGTCGGGATCCTGCGCACTCTTGATGGCGGCAAGCGTCCGCTCCCGGTCTTGCGGGTGGAGAGCCGACAGATAGGTGTCGATGGTGACGGCGCCGTCGGGCTCCAGCCCCCACAGCTCGCGCATCCGGTCGTCCCACGTGAGCGCATCGGTCGTGATGTCCCAGTCCCACGTGCCCGTATCGGCGGAGGCGAGAGCAAGGCGAAGCCGATCCTCTCCGTCACGCAACGAATGCTCCATCTTTCGCCGCGTCTCCGACGCCTGCACCAGCGCGTCTGAAACCGCACGCACCTCGCGGATGGAGGAGGTGACGGGCGGCACCCGCTCGCCACGCCCGAGCGCACCGGCGCCCGCAACCAGTTGCTTGACGGGATCAGAGATCCTGCGCCCGAAAAGAAACGCCAGCAGGGCCGAGAGCAGGCCGAAGCTCATGCCGAGGATTGCCACCAGCGACCAGGAGCGGACGATGGGCAGGTTCGCGATCGCGACCGGCACGGCCACGGAGACGAGCCAGCCCGATTGCTGCGAATGGGTCGAGGCCCACAGCACGGGGATGCCGTCGCCATCGGTGGTGCGCCAGATGCCGGAGTGCTGCTTGGAGCCTTCCCACAGGTCACGGCGCAGCACGCGTCCCACCGCTTGGCCGAAATCCCGCGAGCGCGCAATGTTGACGCCTGCCCGGTCGGTCACCGAGGCAATCCAGCCATTGTCCAGGTTCTCGCTCTTGAGAATCTCGTAGATGCGCTCGGGTGCGATCGATGCACTCAGGACGTAGGCGACCCGCTTGCCTCGCTTGACGGGAACGCTGATGCTGAAGGTTGGTCCGTGCGCCATGATGTCTTGATAGAGGTTCGACACCTGCGGCTTGCCGGTCGCCACAACCTCTTTCCAGTCGTTGGCAGAGGTCTGCGGCAACGGCGCTCCCCAAGTAGCCCGCGTATTGACGAGCTGCTTGCCATTCGCACGCGTCAGGAAGAAGTGATTTCCGCCGACCTCTTGGGCCGCCATCGCCTGTCCATAGAAGGCCTTCAATTCGCCCCCAGCCAAGGACGGGGAGGAGGCGAGGGCCTTGAGCGTCGTGGCGGTGGCGGCAAGCTCCCGATCGATGGCAATGGCCGCCGATCTCATAACGGCGGTTATTTCTCGCTGCATGCCCTCGCGCTCGAAGGTCGCGGCTCTGAGGAACATCAAAGCGCTGAAGATGAGCGCCGGCAGCAGCAGTGCCAAGCTGTAGAAAAGGAATTGGGCTTGGATCGACCAATGGTGCCGGCGTATCCGCTCCAACATCTGCATCGGCTCTTTAGCGTTCGGGTAAAAGGGTGAGCTAGCGTGGGCCAGCTTCGTGCAGGGGAGCGCTCCGAAGGGTGGGCTCACTGAAGGTTCACGTTTCAACCCCTTGGCAAACGCCGTCACAGTGCTCCGGTTCCAGACCATTGTGGGGATTAGGGACGGCTGTGGTCCCGCGGCGCCATGCCGATTGGAACCGTGGCCCGGTCTCCATCGTTACCTCGCCGATTGAAGACACAATCGAGAGGAGATGAACGATGAACTGGGATCAAATCAGCGGAAACTGGAAGCAGCTTCGCGGCAAGGTCAAGGCGCAGTGGGGCAAGCTCACGGACGACGAGCTCGATCAGATCGACGGCAACCGTGAGCAGCTCGAAGGCAAGATCCAGGAGCACTACGGAATCGCCAAGGAGACGGTGAAGGAGCAGGTCGACTCGGCGATGCGGCGTTGGTGAAGCCCCTTTAACCTTTGTCTGGCCGGCCATCCACTCCCCCTCCCCACGCCGGCCCGATGCAATGGGGCCTGCGAGGTCTTGCGCCACGCTTGCCTCGCGGGCTCCATTGCCCTTCCAAAAAATCGTCGAGATCCTGGAACCTCGGCGCGTCTGGGGCGTTTTCCACCCATATGAGCCGACAACGGCCGCGGGCGGAACAACGGCACCAGCGCGGGAGGGGCCCGGAAAATGTTGGCATTCAAGCGTAGCCTCGCAGATCATCTGGCACTCAAAGCTGCGATGTTCGGGAGGGGCGCTTGATGGCCGAGGATAAGAAGGCTGCAGGACATATGTCGGGCCATGAACGTCACCAGCCGCCCGAGGGTGGCAAGGGGGCGCGCAAGCGGGCGCCTGACCAGGACGTGCTGCCGGGAATCCTCGGCAAGCAATTGCGAGCTGCCTACAGCGAATTGCTGAACGCGCCGATCCCCGATCAATTCACCGAGCTCATCAAGCGGCTCGAGGGCAAAGAGCTCGCCGGACAAAGGGCCAAGTCCGAGAAGCCTGACCCCGAGGAGAGCGATCGGTGACAGCCAAGGCGCACGACAGCGCGTTGCGCGATGATCTGGTCGCAGCGATCCCGAACATGCGCGCATTCGCAATATCGCTGTGCGGCAATCGCGATCGCGCCGACGATCTCGTTCAGGAGGCGCTCGTCAAAGCCTGGAAGCACCTCGATTCCTTTGAGGTCGGCACCAATCTGAAAGCGTGGCTGTTCACGATACTGCGCAACGCCTATTTCTCCGAGCTGCGCAAGACCAAGCGCGAGGTTGCCGACATCGACGGGCTCATAGCTGGCCGCGTGGCGGTACCCGCCGAGCAGCATGCCCATCTCGATCTGAAGGATCTGGCCAGTGCCTTGTCGGAGCTTCCGCCTGATCAGCGAGAGGCGTTGATCCTCGTTGGAGCCGAGGGCTTCTCCTATGAGGATGCCGCCGGTATCGCGGAGTGTGCCGTCGGAACCGTCAAGAGCCGCGTCAACCGCGCTCGCGCCAAGCTCGCCGAGCTGATGTCTGCGCCCGACGAGGCCGCGTCGCCGCCGCCCGAAAACGAAAAGGCTGAGAACTCGTCCAAGAAGAAAAGCGCGCGCGCCGCACGACTTGCGAGCCCCACCTGAGCAAGGGGCACAGGCCTGAAGCGCTCGCTCGCGGCTAGGCCGAAACGGCCTGCGCGCCCGGCCGGTGCGCTTTATAGTCGAAGAATAGAGCCTGGCTGATCACGGCCTGCACCGTTTCCGTTCGGAACGGTTTGTTGACGAGGAACGTCGGCTCGGGGCGGCTTCCGGTCAGCAGTCGCTCCGGATAGGCCGTGATGAAGATGACCGGCACGTCGAACGATTCGAGGATCTCGTTGACGGCATCGAGACCCGAGCTGCCGTCCGCGAGCTGGATGTCGGCTAGTACCAGTCCAGGCTTGTGCTTGTCGAACGCCGCCACGGCCTCCTTGTGCGTGCGCGCCGTGTCGCAAACCTGATGTCCCAAACCCGTTACCAGATCTGCGAGGTCGATGGCGATCATGGGCTCGTCCTCGATGATGAGGACGTTGGTGGCCACTTGCTCGGCGATCTCGGAGGCCGCCTGGTCGACGAGCGATTTTACGGTCTCCTCATCCGTCTCGAGAATGAGCGCGGTATCTGATGTCGGGAACTCCTCCACAGCCATCAGCAGGAACGCCTGGCGCGCCTTCGGCGTTATCGCTTCAAGCTTGCGGTCGGCGGCGTTGAGCCGCTCCGAGCTCGTCGCGTCGACCGCCTTTTGATTGAGGCGCACCGTGTTCCAAATCTTGAGGAAGGTCCGGTAGGTGGCGACGCGCGGCTCCAGCTTGGCGGAGAATATGCCCGGATCGGCTGCGAGCGCCTCGATCATCGCGATGACGTATGCGTCTCCGCTCGTCTGGCTGCCCGACAATGCGCGTGCAAACCGCCTCAGGTAGGGAAGCTGCGGCGCGATGAACTCTGATATAGACATGGTCTCCCCTTATCCGTGCTTCGCAGTCACCCATAACGCGTCGGCTGCGAGAATGGTTCCCCAGATAGCGGAAATTTGCCGCGGCAGGAAGCGCTGATAAGCTCTATCTTGCTGAAAACACAATATATATTCGTGAAGGTTGGGTCGGGCCCGGACGGCAATCTCCGGGCCCAACTTGGCCGTCAGCTCCGTCGCAGCATCCCGCCAACGAACGAGATGACGACCAGGATGATGGCCACCCAGAACAACAATCGCGCGCCATCGGTAGCGACGCCGGCGACGCCGCCGAACCCCAGGAACGCGGCAACGAGCGCGATGATCAGAAATACGACTGCCCAATAGAGAAGGTTGCCCATGGTCTGCCTCATGCCGGTGGTTGGTGCGCGGTTGTGGGAGAGAACGTCAGCAGGAAGGGATGGTTCCCCTTCCGCACTCCCGCGCCACGCGGGCGGGCGGTCAGCCTCAATGCGGCGCTAACGCAAATATGCAAAATGACATATCGTACCCTTCCGAACTCCCATAAGATGCGGTTGAAACAGTAGTAGTTTTGCTCGCCATGCGGTCCCCGTCGAACGACATGAAGCAGTGCATCCAGTCGTTCGACTGGGCTGCAACTCCTCTAGGGACCATCGAGTCCTGGCCACAGAGCTTGAGAACCTCCGTCGATATCGTAACGGCCTCGCCCGCGCCGATGCTTCTGCTATGGGGCGGCGAGGGCATCATGATCTATAACGACGCCTACGCGTTGCTCACCGGCTCCCGCCACCCTGCAATTCTCGGCGCGCCCGTGCTCCAAGCCTGGCCCGAGGTGGCCGACTTCAATCGACGGGTGCTTGAGGCGGGGCTGGCCGGCGAGGCGCTTTCCTTCAAGGACAAGTATTTCGTCCTCAATCGGCGCGGTGCGCCTGAGGACGTGTGGATGAACCTCGTCTACAGCCCCGTCAGAGACGAGGCCGGCCGGCCGGCCGGCGTGCTCGCCATCGCGACCGAGACGACGACGTGGGTGTTTGCCGAGCGCGCGAAGCGCGAAAGCGAATTGCGCTTTCGCACGCTTGCAGACAACATCGCGCAGTTCGCCTGGATGGCCGACGAGAGCGGATCCATCTTCTGGTACAACAAGCGCTGGTTTGACTATACGGGCACGACGCTCGAGGAGATGAAGGGGTGGGGCTGGCGCAAGGTACACCATCCCGACCACGTCGATCGCGTCGTCGAAAAGATCTCCCGCTGCTTTGCGACCGGCGAGGTGTGGGACGACACGTTCCCACTGCGCGCTCACGACGGCACCTATCGCTGGTTTCTGTCGCGCGCCATGCCCATTCGCGACGAAAGAACGGGCAAGGTCGTGCGCTGGTTTGGCACAAACACGGACATCACCGAGCATCTGCAGGAGGCCGAGCGCAACGCCCAGCTCGCGACAATCGTGTCGACGTCGCCCGACGCCATCATTTCACTGTCGGAAAACGGGACCGTGCTGTCCTGGAATCCCGGGGCGGAGAAGATCTTCGGGTATTCGGCCGATGAGATCATCGGCAAGTCTGAGCGCATTCTTTTCGCAGATGATGCCGATCAGGAGTTCGAGGAGAAGTACCAGCATTTGCGCCGCGGCGAGCAAGTGATGCGCGATGCCGTGCGGCGGCGCAAGGACGGCATGCTGATCGATGTCGCCATCAACGCGGGCCCGATGCGCCACCCCGACGGACGCGTTATCGGCTTCTCCGCGGTGCATCGCGACATTGGCCAGCGAAAGCGCGTGGAGAAGCACCTGCGCGTGGCGATGCGGGAGCTATCGCACCGCACCAAGAACCTCCTCGCAGTCATCATGGCCATGGTGCGTCAGACGGCGCGGGCGAGCACCGACGTCAGCGTACTGCAGTCGGAGCTGATCCAGCGCTTGCAGAGCCTGTCGGCCTCCCACGACCTGCTCGTCGCCGAGGATTGGGCCGGCGCCTCGCTCGAGGGGCTTGTTCGTGCTGTCCTACAACCTTTCGTCGGCAAATCCTCCGATGCGCTCGCGTGCGAGGGGCCAAGCGTTTTCGTCAACGCGACCGCTGCGCAGAATCTCGGCCTGGCGCTGCACGAGCTTGCGACCAACGCGGCTAAGTATGGCGCCTTGTCGACCCCGGCCGGACGCGTGCAAGTGCGGTGGTCCTTCGAGACCGTGGGCGAGGGGGGACCGCGATTGCTGATCGCTTGGGTGGAGAGCGCCGGGCCGGCGGTTGAGCCGCCCAAGGTCAAGGGCTTTGGCCACGTTGTCATCGAGCGCGTGGCAGCGCAGGCGCTCAATGCTGCCGTCACCTACGAGTTTCCCAGGGACGGCGTGCGCTGGACGATCGCTGTACCGGCAGAGTTCGTCGTCAACTTGCGTGGCGCGGCGCCGGAAGCCGCCAACGCACTGGCGTGAATATGCCGGCGCCCCGCTCGGCTGCAACCGTCAACCAGCACATGCGATTGCTGGTCGGGTGGAACGTCGATGTTCTAGTCCCCCTTAAGCTAGTCCCCCTTAAGGTGCCGTGGCACGGAAGCTATGTGAGACCCAAAACTCGATTTGCGACGGCAAATATCGAACCGCGGCGCCAGCAACGATAGGTACGCTCGGACGGCCGAACTGCTCTACTCGGCGACCTTGTCAACACAATCGGCCAACTGCGGAAACGGTGGGCGCTTGCATACAATTGAAGGCGCCTCTTTACATCAAGACCGTGGCGACTGTCTCTTTGCTCGGCCAGCCCAGCACATGTCACACACGGGGTCTCCTCGGGAGAGCGTTTTCTTTCTAATGTAGTGTCCGCGTTTGTCGTCACCTGCGATGATGTCGGCGCCAGGAAAATCGTAGAGGCACCAGCTAGAATAGAAAGCGTCAAGGTCTCCGCGGTCGCCCTGTTCTTTGATGACGGCACGAACAAAGGATTGGGGAGGGCAGTGGGTAAAATAGGTGAACAGGTCATCGCCCTCTTGCCAGCAGTCGACCGCGTATCCGGGTGCGCCGGGCGCATTGAATGGAAAACGCAACAAGAGCCTGATTGTTTGCCGCAGACGCTTGCCAGGATCACGATAGATAAGTCGAAACGGCATGGAAGACCACGACAATAGTGTCGAGTAGACATCCCACCCAATGTCAGCGACGATCTCAACTGCCTTCCGCTGATCAACGCCGGAACGCAGCATCGCGCGATAGGCTGCGACCGTGAATACCGTCAGCTCCACTCATGCTCGAACGCCCGGGGAAGCTCAAAGCCCCCGCGGACCATCACGCCCACGTCGGTCAACGGCGAGACGCCACCGTGGCCGAATCCCGCAGGGGCATCGGGAAGTTTATTAATCCAGGAAGGATGCATATTTTGTAGCCAATATCCGACCGTGCTCAGAAACTGACCAAATACGAGTGTCGCATAGTCCGTGGCCAGCCAATCGATCGACGCGTATTCAAGCGCCACTTCGGTTGCGCCGTCCGCATCCACTTGGAATTCCAGCTCTCCCTCAAAAAGCACCGAATCCTTGTACAGAAAATGAAACACGGGATTGAATTGAGCCCCCAAAAAGCTGTTGATTTTGCCGGCTCGGTCTTCGTCGCCCGTCGACGCCCGGTAATTCGCGGATGCGAACCCCGCTATATGCCAGAGTGTATCGTTGAATACGGGCCCGGAACTGACGGGTTGCGCCGGGGTGCCACCCTGCTGGGGAGCTTTTGCGTCCGCAACCTTGTCGACAGCGGCGGTGTTTTTTGTCAGTTGGCCTTTGAGTTCTTTCAGCTCGGCAGCGGTCTTCTGCTGCGCCTTTTTGGCAGCGTCCAATTCGCTCTGCAAACGTTCCATTCGTTGAAGCAAT
>Ga0315553_10000449_pt1 | contig 36920 bp, 52 predicted proteins | sample SalMarSW160140MG_FD_203099 | JGI IMG/M metagenome (GOLD analysis project Ga0315553, IMG submission 203099) | Salt marsh sediment microbial communities from the Plum Island Ecosystem LTER, Massachusetts, United States - Salt Marsh Sediment SW1601-40 ... | reverse complement strand
GGCGGGCGAGGCCTTCCTCCGGGCGCTGGCACGGCGCCGAACCGCTCCGACGAGGGGGCCGCGCGGACGCGCCGAGAGGCCCCCTCCGGAAGGCCTCGCCCGCTGACGACGCGAACGGGCGGCCGAGATGAGGGGTGACACGGGCTGGCGACGCCACGCCCGCATTGTGCCGAGAGGGGAGAGGCCGCTCGGCACCTCGGAAGGACAGACTGAGAGAGAGAATGGCGCAGAGGATTCGGATTCGACTGAAGGCGTTCGACCCCGCGGTCATCGACCAGACGGCGGCGGACATCGTGCGCACGGCTCAGAAGACCGGGGCATCGGTGAGCGGACCCATTCCGCTGCCGACCAGACGTCAGCTGTTCACGGTGCTGCGCAGCCCCCACGTCGACAAGAAGTCGCGCGAGCAGTTCGAGCTCAAGACGCACAAGCGCCTGATCGACATCCACGACTCGCGCCCACAGACGATCGATGCCCTCACCAAGCTCGACCTCGCCGCCGGGGTGGACGTCGAGATCAAGGTCGAGTAGGGCGGCGGAGACACAAGAGGCGGAACGAACGATGCCGGGTCTGATTGGCCGAAAAATCGGCATGACGCAGATCTTCGATAAGGACGGGGTCGCCGTGGGCGTGACCGTCCTCGAGGTGGGGCCGTGTCCCGTCGTGCAGGTCAAGACGACCGCCAGCGATGGCTACGATGCGATCCAGCTCGGGTTCGGTCGCAAGAAGGACCGGGCGGTCCGGAAGCCCGGGGCGGGACACGCGGCGCGCGCAGGGCTCGATTACGTACCCGAGGTGTTGGCCGAGTTCGACCCGGAAGACCAGGAGTTCGAGCCGGGCCAGGAGCTGACGGTCGAGATGTTCGAGGTCGGGGGGCGCGTCAAGGTCACGGGCGCCACCAAGGGCCGCGGATTCCAGGGTGTCGTCAAGCGGCACGGGTTCGGTGGCGGGCGCGGCTCGCACGGCGGGAGCTCGATCCTGCGCGCCCCGGGCTCCATCGGCGCGGGAACGGACCCGTCCCGCGTGATCAAGGGAATGCGCATGGGCGGGCAGATGGGCGGGAAGACTCGGACGGCCATGAACCGCAAGATCGTCAGGATCGACGCCGAGAAGAACCTGTTGATGATCCGCGGCTCGGTCCCCGGGGCGCGGCACAACATCGTGCTGGTGAGGTCGGTCTGATGGAAGCCATGACGTACGACGCCGCGGGGCAGGCCGGGGGATCGATGTCCCTGCCCGACGACCTGTTCGACGGGACGGTCAACGAGGCCGCGCTTCACCAGGTGGTGACCGCCGTCCTCGCGCGCGGCCGCCAGGGGACGGCGTCGACCAAGAACCGAGCGGCCGTCCGGGGCGGATCGCGCAAGCCGTGGAGACAGAAGGGCACCGGCCGGGCGCGTCAGGGGACCATCCGCGCCGCGCAGTGGCGCGGCGGCGGGCGGGTGTTCGGACCGTCGCCCCGGAGCTACGACGTGAAGGTCTCGAAGAGTCTCAGGCGTCTGGCGATCCGCTCGGCCCTCAACGCCCGCGCCCTCGATGGCGACCTGGCGCTCGTGGCGCCGCTCGACATCGAGGCTCCCCGGACGCGCACGATCTCCGAGCTGCTCCAGGGCATCGGGAGCGACGGCGGCAACGTCCTGCTGCTCACCGACGGGCACAAGCCGAACGTATACCTGTCGGCGCGCAACATCCCCCACGTGCTCGTTCGGACATGGGGAGAGGCATCCGCCTACGACGTGTTGTGGTCCGACCTCGTGCTGATCGAGTCGACCGCGCTGCAGGAGAAAGGGGCGGAGGAATGAGCCGCCCGCCCCGCGAGGTGATCCTCAGGCCTCTGTTCACCGAGAAGAGCTCGACCCGCCTGCAGTACGAGGGCACGGACGCCGGCGGGCATCGGCTCGCGACGCTGCGCGATCGGGGAGTCGAGGCGCGTCCCAAGTACACCTTCGAGGTGGCGCCGGATGCGACGAAGATCGAGATCCGGAAGGCGTTCGAGGCCATGTTCGAGGGACGCCGCGTCACGTCCGTTCGCACGATGAACGTGCGCGGCAAGATGCGGCGCATGGGACGCACGACGGGACGCCGCCCGCACTGGAAGAAGGCCATCGTCGAGGTTGCCGATGGCGTAGTCGATCCGCTCGAGGGAGCCTGATCAGATGCCGATCCGAAAGTTCAAGCCGATCACGGCCGCCTCCCGCTTTCGAAGCGTGTCGGCGTTCGACGAGGTCACGCGCGCGGAGCCGGAGAAGTCGCTGACGGAAGGGCTCACGAAGAAATCCGGCCGCAACCACCACGGCCACGTCACGAGCCGGCGTCGGGGTGGCGGACACAAGCGCCGCTACCGGCGGATCGACTTCAAGCGCGAGAAGGACGGGGTCCCGGGCAAGGTGACGGCGATCGAGTACGACCCGAATCGCTCGGCCCGGATCGCGCTCATCCAGTACGCGGATGGCGAGAAGCGCTACATCCTCCACCCGCGCGGGCTGGGGGTGGGGGATACGATCGTGTCCGGCAGCGGCATCGAGCCCGGCATCGGGAACGCGCTGCCCCTCATTGAGGTCCCGCTCGGCACGACGGTGCACGCGGTCGAGCTCGTGCCCGGCAAGGGCGCCCAGATGGCGCGCTCCGCCGGTGCGGCGGTGCAAGTGGTGGCGAAGGAGAACCGCATGGTGACCCTGCGCCTTCCAAGCACCGAGATGCGGATGGTGCCGGGCGACTGCCGCGCGACCGTCGGCCAGGTCGGCAACGTGGATCACGAGCTCATTCGCTCCGGGAAGGCGGGACGCAGCCGGTGGAAGGGACGCCGTCCCAGGGTGCGCGGCGTCGCGATGAACCCGATCGACCACCCGCTGGGCGGCGGCGAGGGCCGCAGCTCCGGCGGTCGGCCTCCCGTCTCGCCCTGGGGCAAGGCGGAGGGGCGCAAGACACGCAAGCGCCGGAAGCAGAGCAACAGGCTCATCGTCCGGGGTCGTCGGCGCGGCAAGAGCACGAAGTAGGAGACGAGGATGCCGAGGAGCGTCAAGAAGGGCCCGTTCATCGACGAGAAGCTCGACCGCAAGGTGCAGCGGATGAACGAGTCCTCGCAGAAGCGGGTGATCAAAACGTGGGCCCGGGCCTCCACGATCAGCCCCGACTTCGTGGGGCACACGATCGCGGTGCACAACGGGAACAAGTTCATCCCGGTGTACATCACCGAGAACATGGTCGGCCACAAGCTCGGCGAGTTCGCCCCCACGCGTCTGTTCCGCGGGCACACGGGTGCGGCGAAGGATCGCCGGGGAGTGCTCTGAGCCATGCGAGCGTCGGCTACCGCCAGAGGCGTCCCGATGTCCGCGCGCAAGATGCGCCTGGTCATCGATCAGATCCGGGGCAGGGGAGTGAACGAGGCGTACGCGATCCTGCAGTTCTCGAGGAAAGCGGCGTCGGAGCCGATCGACAAGGTCCTGCGCTCGGCGGTCGCGAACGCCACCTACAGGGCGGACGAGACCGGCGACACGCTGGACGTGGACGAGCTCGTCGTGACCGAGGCGTACGTGGACGAGGGCCGCACGCTGCGTCGCTGGCGCGCCCGCGCGTACGGCCGGGCGACCCCGCGTCTCAAGCGCAGCAGCCACGTCACGGTCGTCGTGGACACGCTGGGATAGCGCGCTCGATGCCAACGCTCACCAACGACACGAGGCACTAGACGTGGGTCAGAAGACACACCCGTACGGGTTCCGTCTCGGGACGGTCAAGCCGTGGAAGTCGCGCTGGTTCGCGCAGGGCAGGGACTTCCAGAAGCTCCTCGCCGAGGACGAGAAGCTGCGCAAGTACCTCAAGGCCCGACTCGGACACGCGGCCATCTCGCGCGTCGAGATCGATCGCAAGCCCACGAAGATCGTGGTCACCATCCACACCGGGCGTCCGGGGGTGGTGATCGGCAAGCGCGGCTCGGAGGTCGACAAGCTGCGCGACGAGCTCGCGCTCCTCACCGACAGCGAGGTGTCGGTGAACGTCGAGGAGATCAAGCGACCCGAGACCGATGCGCAGCTCGTGTCGGACAACGTGGCGCATCAGCTGACGCAGCGGATCAGCTTCCGGCGGGCGATGAAGCGCGCCGTGCAGGCCGCCATGCGGGCCGGTGCCGGCGGGATCCGCATCCAGTGCGGCGGGCGGCTCGGAGGGGCGGAGATCGCCCGCACCGAGGGCTACAACGAGGGCCGCGTGCCGCTCCATACGCTGCGCGCGGACATCGACTACGCGGAGACGCAGGCGCGGACGACGTTCGGGACCATCGGGGTGAAGGTGTGGATCTTCCATGGCGAGGTCGTGGAGGACCGGCGCGGACAGACGTACACGGCCGGCGGGCGACGCTAGCCGCGAGCGAGGATTAGGGGATGCTTCAGCCGAAGCGGGTGAAATACCGGAAGCAGCAGAAGGGCCGGCTCAGGGGCAAGGCGACCCGGGGCAACAAGGTCTCCTTCGGAGACTACGCGCTCCAGGCGATCGAGCCCGGGTGGATCTCGAACCGGCAGATCGAGGCCGCCCGGGTCGCGATGACCCGCCACATCAAGCGGGGCGGCAAGGTCTGGATCCGCATCTTCCCGGACAAGCCGCTCACGCAGAAGCCGGCGGAGACGCGCATGGGGAAGGGGAAGGGGAACCCGGAGTACTGGGTGGCTCCCGTGCGTCCGGGCCGCGTGATGTTCGAGATCGAAGGCGTCACCGAGGAGCTGGCCCGGCGGGCCATGCAGCTCGCATCGGCCAAGCTGCCGGTGAAGACGCGTTTCTTGGGCCGGGAGGACTGAGTTGGCCGAAATGGACGCCGCCGAGATCCGGCAGCTGACGGATGACGAGATCGCCGAGGAGGTCGAGCGGACGCGCGACGAGCTCGCGCGGCTTCGATACCGCAGGTCGTACGAGGACCTCGACAACCCGGTGCTGCTCCGCATCCTGCGACGACGCGTCGCCCGGCTGAGGACCATACAACGCGAGCGTGCGTCGGAGGAGCGGACCGATGAGTGAGCGAAGCGGATCGACGGGCGGGCGGAAGGTCCGCCAGGGCACCGTCGTGAGCGATCGAATGGAGAGGACCGTGGTGGTCTCGGTCGAGCGGCTGCTGGCCCACCCCCTGTACGGAAAGCAGGTCAGCCGCCGGAAGAAGTACCATGCCCATGACGAAAACGGCGAGTACCGGGTGGGCGACGTGGTGAGGATCGAGGAGACCCGCCCGTTGTCGAAACGGAAGCGCTGGCGCGTGCTCGAGCTGATCGAGCGCCCGGAGTAGCGGAGAGCACGAGACATGATCCAGCAGGAGTCGATGGTCCGGATCGCGGACAACTCCGGGGCGCGTCGCGCGCTCTGCATCCGCGTGTTGGGTGGATCCCGACGCCGGTACGCCGGGCTGGGCGACGTCATCGTGGTCACCGTCAAGGACGCGATCCCGGGCGGCGCGGTGAAGAAGGGCGAGGTCGCACGGGCCGTCGTCGTGCGAACGGCCAAGGAGAGCCGGCGGGCGGACGGGAGCTACATCCGGTTCGACGAGAACGCGGCCGTCCTCATCAACGATGCCGGGGAGCCTCGCGCCACGCGTATCTTCGGACCGGTCGCGCGCGAGCTGCGCGACAAGCGGTTCATGAAGATCGTGTCGCTGGCCCCGGAAGTGATCTAGGCGGCGAGCGGACCGGATCCGAGCGAAGAGACGATGACGCAATCGAAGCTGAATGTCAGGACGGGCGACACCGTGATGGTGATCGCCGGGAACTACCGTGGCGTGACGGGGCACGTGCTGCGCACGATTCCGTCCAAGCGCCTGGTGGTCGTCGAGGACGTCAACATGCGGAAGCACCACCGGCGTCCGAGCGCGACGCCGCACGGCGAAGTCGTGGAGGGGGGGATCTTCACGTACGAGGCGCCGATCTCTGCGTCCAACGTGATGCTGGTCTGCCCGCACTGCGACGAGCCGACGAGGGTCAGCCGGCGTCACGACGCGGATGGGACGATCGAGCGCATCTGCAAGCGGTGCGACAACCCGATCCCGACGGCCGGTTGACGGGACGGCGGAGAGCGACGAACGAAACGATGGACAAGCCCAGACTTCGAAAGCACTACGACGAGACGGTGCGCCCTCGGCTCGCCGAGGTGTTCGGGTTCGACAACCCGAACGAGATCCCCCGCATCGACAAGATCGTGCTCAACGCGGGCCTCGGGGAAGGGAAGGACAACCCCAAGCTGATCGAATCGGCGGTCAACGAACTGGCGCGCATCTCGGGTCAGCGCCCCGTCGTGACCCGCGCGCGGAAGTCGATCTCGAACTTCGGCCTCCGGCAGGGAATGCCGATCGGCGCCATGGTCACGTTGCGCGATGCGCGCATGTACGAGTTCCTCGATCGGTTCATCAGCGCCGCGGTGCCCCGGATCCGCGACTTTCGCGGGTTCTCGAGCCGCGCGTTCGACGGGAGGGGCAACTACACGGTCGGCATCAAGGAGCAGATGGTGTTCCCGGAGGTCGACTACGACGAGATCGTCAAGATCCACGGCTTCAACATCACGATCGTGACGAGCACCGAGCGCGATGACGAGGCCCTCGTGCTGCTGCGCGAGATGGGCATGCCGTTTCGGGGCGAGACCCCGGTCGTGGTCTGAGCGGAGAAGAGAATGGCGAAGAAGTCGTTGGTGGAGAAGGCCAATCGGAAGCCGAAGTTCAGCAGCCGGAAGATCCGACGCTGCAACCGGTGCGGCCGGGTGCGCGCGTACATGCGCAAGTTCGGGCTGTGCCGGATCTGTTTTCGCCAGCAGGCGCTGAGGGGCGAGATCCCCGGCGTGCGGAAGGCGAGCTGGTGATGAGACACCGCGTGAGGAAGCGACCCGAGACGATGAACGCGCGACGCGAGCCGAACTCATGAGCATGACCGATCCGATCGCCGACATGCTGACACGGATCCGGAACGCCGGGACCGCGGGTCATCGTCGGGTCGACATCCCGCTCTCGAAGATCAAGATCGAGATCGCCCGCATCCTGGCCGAGAACCACTTCGTGCACGGCTACAAGGTGCTCGACGACGGGGCGCACGGCCGCCTGCGCGTCTATCTGAAGTACACGGCCGACGACCGGCCGGTGATCCGGGCGCTCGAGCGCGTGTCGTCTCCCGGGTTGCGCCAGTACGTCGATTCGAGCTCGGTCCCGAAGGTGATGGCCGGGATGGGAATCGCGATCCTCTCCACCTCCCGCGGCGTGATGACGGACCGCGAAGCGCGGCAGAAGCGCGTGGGTGGCGAGCTGATCGCCAGGGTCTACTAGAGTCGGTCTGGGGGACACGTGTCGAGAATCGGTAGGCTGCCGATCCCCGTGCCCGAGGGCGTCGAGGTACGGGTCGACGGATCGAGCGTGACGGTGAGGGGCCCCAGGGGGGAGCTGTCGCGCTCGTTCGATCCGGCCATGACGCTGGCGCTCGAGGACGGCGAGGTCAGGGTGGCGCGGGCGACCGACGCGCCCCGGCACCGCGCGCTGCACGGGCTGACCCGCTCGCTGATCGCCAACATGGTGATCGGAGTCTCGAGAGGATACGAGCGCGTGCTCGAGATCCACGGCGTGGGGTACCGCGCGGAGCAACGGGGCATAAACCTCGTCCTCAACGTGGGATTCAGCCACCCGGTCGAGATCAAGGCGCCGGAGGGGGTCGAGCTCCACGCGGAGTCGAACACCGTGGTTCGCGTGAAGGGGATCGACAAGGAGAAGGTGGGCCAGATCGCGGCCGAGATCCGCAAGGTCCGGCCCCCGGAGCCTTACAAGGGCAAGGGGATCCGGTACCAGGGCGAGTACGTGCGTCGCAAGGCCGGCAAGGCCACGGCGGGCGCGTGACCGACTTCGGCGCGGCGCGTTTGGAGCCGAGGGTGTGCACATGAAGAGCAGAGCGAAGAGTCGACAGACCTACCGCGCGCGACGCCGCGCGCGGATCGGCAGAAAGATCCGTGGGACCGCGGACCGACCGCGTCTGGTCGTGTTCCGGAGCCTGCGGCACATCGAGGGGCAGATCGTCGACGACGATCGCGGCGTGACGCTCCTCGGCGTCTCGTCGAGGGCGGGTGTCGAGGGCGAGCCCGAGGAGGACCTCGACGGCAAGCGTGCCGACTCCTATCTGGTCGGCAAGGCGCTGGCGGAGCGGGCGATCGAGCGCGGGTTCGAGACGGTCGTGTTCGACCGTGGCGGGTATCCGTACCACGGTCGGGTGAAGGCGTTCGCGGAGGGGGCCCGGGCGGGCGGCCTCCGCTTCTGAAAGGGACGACATGGCCAGAGGCAAGCGACGCGACGAAGGCGACAACTTCAAGGAAAACGTCATCTTCATCAATCGCGTCTCCAAGGTGGTGAAGGGCGGACGGCGGTTCTCGTTCACCGCGCTGGTGGCGGTCGGGGACGGCCAGGGGCGCGTGGGCACGGCGCTCGGGAAGGCGAACGAGGTCGCGGAGGCGATCCGCAAGGGCTTCGAGCAGGCCCGGCGCCACATGGTGGATGTGCCCGTCGTCAACGGGACGATCCCGCACGAGATCCTCGGCGAGCACGGGGCGGGCCGGGTGCTGCTCAAGCCGGCCGGTCCGGGAACCGGCGTCATCGCCGGAGGTCCGGTGCGCGCCGTCCTGGAGTGCGTCGGCGTGCAGGACATCCTGACCAAGAGCCTCGGGTCCAACAACCCGATCAACATGGTGCGCGCCACCATGGATGGGCTCCTCGCTCTCGTGACGCCCGAGCAGGTCGCGGTCGAGCGTGGCGTCGACGTGGAGACGATCCGGGAGGCGATGCGTGGGTAGGCAGATCAGGATCCGCCAGGTGAAGAGCGGGGTGGGGGCGCAGCGGCGGCAGCGTGAAACGCTGCGCGCCCTCGGTCTCCGCCACCATCAGGATCACGTCGTCCAGCCGGACAACGCAGCGATCCGGGGCATGGTGCGCGCCGTGAGCCACCTCGTCGAGGTAGAGGAAGTGAGCGATGGCTGAGCGCGAACGAATCGGTCTGGACAACCTGTCGCCGGCCGACGGGTCCCGCTCCGCGTCCAAGCGCGTGGGGCGCGGCCACGGGTCGGGGCTCGGAAAGACATCGGGCCGCGGCCACAAGGGCCAGAAGGCTCGCAGCGGAGCTTCGATCCCGGCGTGGTTCGAGGGCGGGCAGATGCCCCTGTACCGGCGAACGCCGAAGCGCGGCTTCCACCCCCGGAACCGGCGGGAGTGGAGCATCGTGAACCTGGGCGACCTCGAGCGCGTCGCCGGTGACGAGATCGACCCGCAGGTGCTCCGCGAGCACGGCCTCATTGGATCGCTCAAGCACCCGGTGAAGATCCTCGCCCGAGGCGAGCCGCCCAGGGCGCTGACCGTCCGCGCGCACGCCTTCAGCGCGGCGGCGCGCGAGAAGATCGAGGCCGCGGGCGGGTCCGCGCAGGTCATCGAGTAGCTGGAATGGCGAACGGTCAACCGAGCGCGGCGGCGGCTGCGGCGAACATCTTCAAGGTCCCGGAGCTCAAGGAGAAGGTCCTCTTCACCTTGCTCTGTCTGGCCATCTACCGCCTCGGCTCCCACATCACGACACCCGGGGTGGATGTGGTGGCCCTTCAGCAGCTCGCGGGCCAGTTCCAGGGCACCCTGTTCGGGATCTACGACCTGTTCGTCGGGGGCGGGCTCCAGCGAGCCACCGTGTTCGCGCTCGGGATCATGCCCTACATCTCCGCCAGCATCCTCTTCCAGCTCCTCGCGGCCGTCTTCCCGACGGTCGAGAAGCTCCAGAAGGAGGGCGAGGAGGGCCGCCGCAAGCTGACGCAGTGGACGCGCTACACGACCGTCGCGCTGTGCATCGGACAGGCGTACACCTACGCGCTGTTCCTCGAGTCGCAGGCGGGCGCGGTGTTGAACCCGGGCTGGGGTTTCCGGCTCCTGACCGTGCTCATGCTGACCGCCGGCGGCGTATTCGTGATGTGGCTGGGCGAGCAGATCACGGAGCGCGGGGTCGGGAACGGCATGTCGCTGCTGATCTTCTTCTCGATCCTGCAGCGCTTTCCGGGCGCGGCGATCAATACGATCGAGCTCTTCCGGGCCGGCGGCATCACGCTCTTCCGGCTCATCGCGCTGTGCGTGACGCTGATCCTCGTGATGGCGGCCGTCGTGGCGCTCACGATGGCAGCGCGACGCATCCCCGTCCAGATCCCCCGCAAGGTGGTCGGCCGCGGTCGCATCCGCGAAGGGCAGCGCTCGTTCATCCCGCTGCGCGTGAACTCCGCGGGGGTGATGCCGATCATCTTCGCGCAGTCGATCATCATCATTCCCGGGACCCTGGCCGCGTTCATGGGCAACCCCGGCCCCGGGAGCGCGGGAGTGAGCGGCTTCCTGTACGACCTCAGCCAGTGGTTCCAGGTCGGGACGCCGGCATACTACATCTCCTACGTGGTGCTGATCGTCTACTTCACCTACTTCTACACGTCGATCATCTTCAACCCGGCGGACCTGGCGGAGAACCTCAAGCGGCAGGGCGGGTTCATCCCCGGGGTCAAGCCGGGTCGGAAGACCGAGGAGTACATCGACTACGTCCTCACGCGGATCACACTCCCCGGCGCGGTGTATCTGGCCGCGATCGCGGTCCTGCCGTTCGGGCTGTTCGCGCTCTTCGATCTCCAGACCTTCTTCTTCGGGGGCACGTCGCTCCTCATCGTGGTCGGCGTGGCGCTCGACACGGTCCAGCAGATGCAGCAGCATCTGCTGCTCAGACAGTACGAAGGGTTCATGAAGAAGGGACGCGTCAAGCACCGCGGCCGGCAACGGTACATGTGATGGGTCGGACGAGACGCCGGCCGTGCGCCTGATCCTCATGGGCCCCCCCGGCGCCGGGAAGGGCACGCAGGGTGAGCTGATCGCCGAGCGCTTCGGCATCCCTCGGCTGTCCACGGGTGACATGTTGCGCGAGGCGCGCAAGGGCGGCACGCACTTGGGTCGCGAGGCCCGGAGGTACATGGACGCCGGCGAGCTGGTGCCCGACGACGTGATCCTCGGGATCGTGGACGAAGCGCTCGGCGCGCCGCAGGCCGGGCGCGGGTTCCTGTTCGACGGCTTTCCGCGTACGATCGCCCAGGCGGATGGGCTGGCGGCGCTGCTCGGAGAGCGCGACGAGGGGCTGGACGCCGTGCTGGCGCTCGAGGTGCCCGATGACGAGCTCATCGCCCGCCTCTCCGGGCGCCGCGTGTGCGAGCGCTGCGGGCACGTGACGCACACGAGGGTGGTCGGCGAGGCCGCGGAATGCCCGGTGTGCGGCGGCCAGTTGAGCCAGCGGAGCGACGATCGGGAGGAAACCGTGCGCCGGCGGCTGGGCGTGTACCGGGAGCAGACGGCGCCGCTGCTCGAATACTACGCCGAGGGCGAGACGGGGCTGACGGCCGTGGACGGAACCGGGGACATCGAGCTCATCACCGGGCGGCTGTTTCGGGCGCTCGATGAAGTCGGAACGGGGACGAGCGCGTGATCCAGCTCAAATCCGAGGCCGAGATCGAGGGCATCGCCCGAGCCGGGGCGATCGTGGCCGACGTGCTCGAGATGACGGCCGAGATCGTGGAGCCGGGGCTGACGACCGGCGACCTGGACGAGCGCGCCGAGGCGCTGATCCGCTCGCACGCGGGCGCGACGCCCGCGTTCAAGGGGCTGTACGGGTTTCCGGCCACACTGTGCACGAGCATCAACGCCGAGGTGGTACACGGCATCCCGTCGCACCGCCGGGTGCTCGCCGAGGGCGACATCATATCGGTCGATGTGGGGGTGCGGCTGGATGGCCTGTTCGCGGACGCGGCCATGACCTTTGCGGTCGGTGAGATCTCGGAGGAGGCCGAGCGCCTGCTCGAGGTCACGCGGACCGCCCTCGACGTGGGAGTCGGGAACGCGCGCGAGGGGCGCCGGCTGGGCGACCTCGGCGCCGCCATCCAGGCATGTGTCGAGAAGGCGGGGTACAGCGTGATCCGCGAGCTGGTCGGCCACGGCGTGGGCGACGCCCCGCACGAGGAGCCCCAGGTGCCCAATTACGGGATCGCAGGGCGCGGGCCCCGGATGCAGCGGGGGCTGGTGATCGCGATCGAGCCCATGGTGAACGAGGGCGGACGAACGATTCGGACTCTCGAGGACGAGTGGACCGTGGTCACGGCGGACGGATCGCTGTCGGCCCATTTCGAGCACACGGTGGCGGTCACGGCCGGGGGTCCGCGGGTCCTCACGGCCGTGCCGAGTCGGACCCCGGCGGGAGAAGGCTGAGTTTTGGCGAAGGAAGAGCCGATCCAGATGACGGGGGAGGTCGCCGAGGCCCTCCCCAACGCGATGTTCCGAGTACGGCTCGAGAACGGGCACGAGATCGTGTGCCACGTCTCCGGGAAGATCCGGATGAACTACATCCGCATCCTCCCCGGCGACAAGGTAGCGGTCGAGATGTCGCCGTACGATCTGACGAAGGGGCGCATCACGTACCGCTACAAGTGACGCGACGGGGCCAGGATCGCGTTGATCGGCGGGGCCCCGGATGATACTTTAAAAGGCTCGTGTCGAGACGGGCGCGCGGCGTTTCCGGGGCCCGGATCGGGTCCGGAGGGGGCTCCGGGCGGCGACGGTGAATCGGGGGACACATGAAGGTTCGTTCGAGCGTCAAGCGGATGTGCGAGCACTGCAAGATCATCCGGCGGCGAGGCGTCGTGCGCGTGATCTGCAGCCGCGATCCGAAGCACAAGCAAAAACAGGGCTAGCCGGAATGGCACGCATCGCCGGAATCGATCTGCCGCGGGACAAGCGCATTGAGGTGGGGCTGACCTACATCTACGGGATCGGTCATTCCACCGCGCGCGCGATCCTGTCGGAGACCGGGGTGAACCCCGACACGAGGGTGCACGCGCTCTCCGACGAGGACGTCAACAAGCTGCGGCGAGTGATCGAGAACCACTACAAGGTCGAAGGCGCCCTGCGCACCGAGACCTCCATGAACATCAAGCGGCTGATGGACATCGGCTGCTATCGCGGCCTGCGGCACCGACGGGGGCTGCCGGTCCGCGGACAGCGGACGCACACCAACGCCCGGACCCGCAAGGGGCCGCGGCGTACGGTGGCGGGCAAGAAGCAGGCGCCACGCAAGTAGCGGAAGCAGCGCGAACGCGGGTCAAAACGAGAGGTTTCGAGACTGCATGGCTAAACCGGTTCGAAAGAAGAAGCGCCAGGTCGACGCCGAGGGCGTGGCCCACATCAAGGCGACCTTCAACAACACGATCATCACGATCAGCACGATCAGCGGGGACACCGTGGCCTGGGCCAGCGCCGGCAAGGCGGGGTTCAAGGGCTCCAAGAAGTCCACCCCGTTCGCGGCGACGATCGCGGCGGAAGCCGCCGGCCGGGAGGCGGTCGGTATGGGCATGCGCCGCGTGCACGTCGAAGTGCAGGGCCCCGGATCGGGTCGCGAATCGGCCATCCAGGCGCTCCAGGCGGCCGGTCTGACCATCCGCTCGATCAAGGACGTGACCCCGATTCCGCACAACGGGTGTCGCCCGCCCAAGAAGCGGAGAGTCTGATGGCCCGCTACACGGGACCGGTGTGCCGGCTGTGCCGCCGTGAGGGCGAGAAGCTGTTCCTCAAGGGGAAACGCTGCTTCACGGAGAAGTGCGCCATCGAGCGCCGCTCGTACCCGCCCGGCCAGCACGGGGGCGGACGCCGGCGCCGCCGGCAGTCCGAGTACGCGGTCCAGCTGCGCGAGAAGCAGAAGGTGAAGCGGATCTACGGACTCGGCGAGAAGCAGTTCCGGACGCTCTTCCGCAAGGCCGCGCGCGTCCCGGGCGTGACCGGCGAGAACCTGCTCGTCGCGCTCGAGACCCGACTCGACAACCTGGTCTACCGGCTCGGCTTCGCGCCCTCCCGGAAGGCCTCGCGCCAGCTCATCCGGCACCGTCACGTCCGGGTGGACGGACGGACGGTGGACGTTCCGAGCTTCCAGGTGTCTCCCGGGCAGGAGATCGCGATCGCGCCCCATTCCCGGGACCTCCCGGTCGTCCGGGAAGCGATCGAGGACAAGAAGACACGCGACCAGCTCTCGTGGCTGGGCGCCGATTTCGACAACGGCACCGGTCGAATGCTCGAGCGGCCCTCGCGCGCGGACATCCCGCTCGCGGTCGAGGAGCAGCTCATCGTGGAGCTCTACAGCAAGTAATCCCGGCAGCGGGCCGACGCGCGACGGCGGCTCCGGCTCGGGTTTCCAGACAAGACGAGGCAATGAACATGATCATGTCGGTGGATCTTGCCGGCCTGGTGCTTCCGGAGGCGATGGAGGAGACGACCCGTTCGGACGACGGCCGGCGGGCTTCGTTCCTGCTCCAGCCCCTGGAGCGGGGGTTCGGCCATACGATCGGGAACTCGATTCGCAGGATCCTCCTGTCGTCGCTGCCGGGGGCGGCCGTATGGGCCTTCCGGGCGGATGGCGTGCAGCACGAGCATCAGACGATGGATGGAGTGGCGGAGGACGTCCATCAGGTGATCCAGAACCTGAAGGGCCTGGTGCTCGTGATGGATCCCGATGTGCATGAGGCCAAGCTCGAGCTGGCGGCCGCGAAGGCGGGCCCGGTCACGGCCGAGGCCATCGGCGGGCACTCCGCGATCAGGGTCGTGAACCCCGAGCAGGTGCTGTTCACGCTCCAGGAGGACCTGCCGGACAACCGACCGCTGACGATGGACCTGTGGGTGGATCGCGGGCGCGGGTTCGTGATGGCCGAGCAGCACGCGGATCCCGATGATGACGAGCAGCGCGGCGAGTTCCCGGTCGGCATGATCCGCATCGACTCCGTGTACAACCCCGTGCGACGTGCCAACTTCTCGGTGCACGAGACGCGCGTGGGACAGCGGACCGACTTCGACCGGCTCCAGGTCGATGTGGAGACGAACGGTGCGCTCGATCCCGCCGAGGCGGTGGGGCAGGCCGCCGAGATCGCGCGACTGCACCTGTCCTACTTCAGCCAGCTCGGCATCGTCCCCTCGCTTCCGGACTCGGCGGACGGGGGAGAGGTCGAGGACGCCGGCCAGCAGCCCCTCGAGGAGAGCTTCGTGGCGCTGCTCGAGCAGTCCCTCGACGAGTTCGAGCAGATCTCGGCCCGCTCGCGGAACACGCTCGAGCGCCAGAACATCAGCACCCTTGGGGACATCGTCACGCATTCGCGCGACGAGATCCTCAACCTCGAGAACTTCGGCGAAAAGTCGCTCGAGGAGGTCGCCGAGGTGCTGGCGCTCCACGGGCTGCGGTTCGGGATGTCCTTCGAGCGCGACCTCGAGGGGAACGTGTACCTGGTCGAGGATGCGGCGGAGAACGGGGCCGGAGCGAACGATGAGGCATAGGAACAAGGGGCGCGAGCTCTCCCGCACCCGCACACACCGGCGCGCGATGCTGCGCAACATGGCGACGAGCCTCATCCTCCATGAGCGCATCCGGACCACCGAGGCCAAGGCGAAGGAGCTGCGTCCGTTCGCCGAGCGACTGATCACGCTCGCCAGGAAGGGCGACCTGCACAGCCGGCGCGTGGCGGGCCGCCAGATTGCGGACCGGGACGCGCTGAAGAAGCTTTTCGACCAGATCGGGCCGCGCTTCGAGGGACGTCCGGGGGGCTACACCCGCATCCTGAAGCTGGGCGCGAGGAAGGGGGATGGCGCGGAGCTGGCCCTGATCGAGCTGACCGAGAAGGAAGCGTAGATCGCACGTTCGGTCGCCGCGAGACGGAGAGGAACGCATGTCGAACAGAGGTGAAGGCGGACTCGGTGCCATTCTGAGCGTCGTCGCGCTGGTCGCGATCGGAGCGTTCATGTTCTGGCTCAACCAGCAGTCCAATCAGGTCGACGCCGAGAGGGCGGCCCAGGCGGCGGCCGGGGTCGAAGCGGAGCGCGACCTGAGCGCCGGAGACATCCTGGCCGATCCGACGGCCGTCATCGGTCGCCACGCGGTGATCGACTCGATCCGGGTGGCCGCCGGCCTGGGTCAGGCCGTGTTCTCGCTCGCGCTCACCGACTCGGTGTCGTTTCCGGTGTTGATGGCCAGCGACGCGATCCAGCGGCTCCGCATGGCCAACATCACCCTGTACGGGGGCGACGTGGTGTACGTGGCGGGACGGATCTATCCGCTGAACGACTCCATCCGGGGCGAATGGGTGAGACAGGGGGCGGTGAACCAGGGCATGGGGGGCAGCATCCCCGCCACGCCGAGCTTTCTCCTCGCCGACTCGGTCGTCGTGCATTGAGACGCTTTTCGAAGGAAGACTCCAGATGTCCCAGTTCTGTCACGTATGCGGCAAAGGCCCCGCCACCGGAAACCGCGTCAGCAACGCGAACAACCGGCGCAAGCGGCGCTTCATGCCCAACCTCCAGCGCGTTCGCATCATGGAGGGAGGGGTTCGTCGGCGCGTGCGGGTGTGCACGCGGTGCCTGAAGGCGGGGAAGGTCCTCAAGGCCCCCTGACCTACGTCGCCGCCTCTCCTGTCCCCGACCGGCCCCGCGCGACCCGCGGTGCCGGTCGCGTCGCATCTGCGTTCCGGCTCGCCCGAGCCGGGCGGTGGGACCGCCCGGTCCCGCGTCGGCGGGCGGGCGAGGCCTTCCTCCGGGCGCTGCACGGTGCGGACCGGTCTGGCGAGGTGTCCGCGCGGACGCGCCGACAGTCGCCTTCCGGAAGGTCTCGCCCGCTGTGACGCGGGCGGACGCGCGGCCGGCAGGACGGATGGAGGGATGAGCGACTCGACCCCGCTGGCGGGCCAGCGCGTGCTGGTCACCCGAGCGGCGCACCAGGCCGATGACCTCGGCGAGGCCCTCGAGGCCCTGGGCGCCGAGGTGACGAGCATCCCGACCATCCGGATCGACGACCCTCCCGACCCACGGGCCCTCGAACGCGGCGCGGCGGACCTCGAATCGTACGACTGGGTCGTGCTCACGAGCGCGAACGGCGTCGACCGGCTGGCGGCCGCGGTGGAGCGCGTGCGGGGGTCGCTGGACGCGCTCCGGCGCGCGCGCATCGCCGTGATCGGGCCGGCCACGGGGGATGCGGTCCGCGCCATCGGGGGCTCGGTGGCGGTGATGCCCGACTCCTTCCGCGGGGAGGACCTGGCCGAGGCCCTGGTCTCGGGCGTGCCGGGAGGGATCTCCGGCGCGCGGATCCTGATCGCCCGGGCGCGGGAGGCGCGCGATGTACTCCCCACGCGGCTGCGGGCCGAGGGTGCGATCGTCGACCTCGTGCCGGCCTACGTGACGCGCGTAGCCCGCGATAGCGCCCCGCGTCTGCGGCGCCTGCTCGATGCCGACGAACTCGACTGGATCACCTTTACGGCCTCGTCGACGGTGCGCGCCTACGTGGACCTGGTCGGCCCGCGCACCGGCTCCTCGCGGGTCGCGGCCATCGGACCCATCACGGCGGGGACCGCCCGGGAGGAGGGGCTGCGCGTGGACGCCGTGGCGGCGGAATACACGACCGGTGGACTCGTGGACGTCCTTGTCCGGGAGTCGCGGCTCCCGGGCGCCGCAGGAGGCGCGGAGCGATGAGCCACCGCGACGACGCGAGGCGCTCGCTGTCGGTACGGCCGCGCCGTCTGCGACGCAGCGCCGCGATCCGCGAGCTGGTCCGCGAGACGCGCATCGAGCCCTCCGACCTCATCTACCCGCTGTTCATCGATGACCGTCCCGCGGCGCGTGTCCCCGTGCCGTCGATGCCGGGGGTGGACCGCCTCGGGATCGAGACCGCCGCCGAGGAGGCAGCCGCGGCGTGGGAGGACGGGATCCGGGCCGTGCTCCTGTTCGGGATTCCCGCCTCGAAGGATACGGTCGGCTCGGGGGCCGATCGGCCCGACGGCGTGATCCAGCGCGCCCTCGGGGTGCTGCGCGCGGCCGCGCCCGACATGGTTCTCATCACCGATGTGTGCCTGTGCGAGTACACGGACCACGGGCACTGCGGGATCGTCCGGGATGGAGATGTCGACAACGATGCCACCCTCGATCGTCTGGCCTCCCAGGCGCTCAGCCACGCCCACGCCGGCGCCGACCTGGTGGCGCCCTCGGACATGATGGATGGCCGGGTAGCGGCCATCCGCGAGGCGCTCGACGCGGCCCGACTCGAGGGTGTGGGGATCCTCTCGTACGCGGCCAAGTACGCGAGCACATTCTACGGGCCGTTTCGCGATGCCGCCGACTCTGCCCCGCAGTTCGGGGATCGGCGTTCGTACCAGATGGACCCGCGCAACTCCGACGAGGCCCTGCGCGAGGTGGCGCTCGACGTGGCGGAAGGGGCCGATGTGGTCATGGTGAAGCCCGCGCTCGCGTGTCTCGACATCGTGAGACGGGTGAAGGAGCGCTTCGCTCTCCCGACCGCCGCGTACATGGTGAGCGGCGAATACGCGATGATCGAGGCCGCCGGTGAACGGGGCTGGCTGGACGCGCCGGGGGCGCACAGGGAGGCCGTGATCTCGATCCGACGCGCAGGCGCGGATCTCGTGGTCACGTACGCGGCTCGCCGGCTGGCGCGGGACATGAGGGCCGGGTGAGATCGCTGGTCACCGGGGGTGACGGCTTCGTCGGCCGTCACGTCATCGCTCGCCTGGTGGAGGCAGGGGACGTCGTGCACGCCACCACCCTGCGCGAGGTGGTGGACCGGAGACGCGTCGTTTCGGGGCCGCCGGAGGATGCCGGGCACCGGCTCGAGTCCGCCGCCTGGCACCGGACGGACGTGCTCGACCCGGGCTCGCTCGGCCCCGTCATCGAGAGGGCCCGCCCCGACCGGGTGTTCCACCTGGCGGGCTTCTCGTCGGGCGCGCTCGCCGGGCGGCGGGCCGCGGAGGCCCTGGCGGTCAACGCGCTGGGGACGCTCCACCTCCTCGAAGCCGTGCGCGATGCGGGGCAACGGGCGACGCGTATCCTCGTCGCCGGGTCGGGCGACGTGTACGACACCGGAATCGATCGGCCGCTCGACGAGGATACGCGCCTCGCCCCGTCCGGCCCCTACGGGGCGTCCAAGGCCGCGCAGGAGCTCGTAGCGCTCGCGGCGGGCCGCTCGGACGGACTCGACGTGCGGGTGGCGCGCCTGTTCCCGCTCGTGGGGCCCGGACAGGCCGACCCGTTCGTGGTCCCGAGCTTCTGCCGACAGGCCGCGCGCATCGCCGCTGGCGACGCGAACCCCGTGGTGCGGGTCGGCAATCTGGACGTGGAACGCGATTTCACCGACGTTCGGGACGGGGCCGAGGCCCTCTTCCGCATCGCGGAGCTGGAGGCGCCCCGGCACCGGACGTACAACGTGTGCTCGGGGTGCGGCATACGGGTCGGGACGCTCCTCGAGTGGATCCTCGCCGAGGCCGGGATCGGTGCGGCCGTGACGGTGGAGGTGGACCCCGAGCGCGTCCGTCCGGGCGAGCCCGCGCGGGTGGTCGGGTCGCCGGCGCGTCTGATGGCGGAGACGGGGTGGCGACTGGAACGGGACGTGCGACGGGCCGTGGCGGAGACGTATCGTCGGGTGGCGAGCCGGGCAAGCCTGTCGGCGCGTTCCTGAACGGTCGCTGGCGGAAGGGGAAACGGAGGCGGCGATGGAAGTGACCGTGATCGGCACCGGCTACGTCGGCCTGGTGGTTGGATCCTGCCTCGCGGAGGCGGGAAACCAGGTGACGTGCGCGGACATCGACGAGGAGAAGATCGCCCGGCTCAACTCGGGCGAGGTCCCGATCTACGAGCCGGGCCTCGATCGCCTCATCTCGCACAACCTGGCCGAAGGGCGGTTGCGCTTTACGACGGATTCGGCCGAGGGGATCCGCACGGCCGACGCGATCTTCGTCGCCGTGGGGACCCCGCCCGGACACGACGGGGCCGCCAACCTCGACTACGTCCGCGACGCGGCCCGCACGATCGGCGACAACCTGAGGCCCGAGGCCGTCGTGATCATGAAGAGCACGGTGCCGGTGGGGACCAGCGAGGTCGTCCGCGCCGAGATCCGGAGCCGCACGCAGGCACCGTTCTACGTGTGCTCGAATCCGGAGTTCCTCAAGGAGGGAGACGCCGTCGGGGACTTCATGTATCCCGACCGCGTCGTGTGCGGCGTGGACGCCGAGCCCGCGCGTGAGCGCATGGAGGAGCTTTACGAGCCCTTCATCCGATCCGGCAACCCGCTCATCTTCATGGACATCCCCTCCGCGGAGATGACGAAGTACGCCGCCAACGCGATGCTGGCGACTCGGATCAGCTTCATGAACCAGGTCGCCGAGCTGTGCGAGCACACGGGAGCCGACATCGAGCTCGTGCGGAAGGGGATCGGATCGGACAAGCGGATCGGACCCTCGTTCCTGTACGCCGGCACGGGATACGGGGGGAGCTGCTTTCCGAAGGACGTCCAGGCGCTCATCCAGACCGGAGACGAGCACGGCGTCGATCTCACGGTCCTCAAGGCGGTGAACGGCGCCAACGACTACCAGAAGGGCATCCTGGCGCGGAAGATCGTGGCGCGCTTCGGGGCGGACCTCGCGGGCAGGCGGTTCGCGGTGTGGGGTCTCGCGTTCAAGCCGGAGACCGACGACATGCGGGCCGCCCCCTCGCTCGCGGTGATCGCCGCGCTGCTCGAAGCCGGGGCGGCGGTGGCGGCGCACGACCCGGTCGCGATCCCGACGGCGCGCGAGCACTACCTCGGGGAGACCATCGAATACGCCGCCGACGAGTACTCCGCGTGCGACGACGCCGACGCGCTGGTCCTCGTCACGGAGTGGCTCCAGTACCGCCGCCCGGACTGGGGATCGGTGAAGGAACGGCTCCGTCGCCCCGTGGTGTTCGACGGACGGAACATCTTCGAGCCCGAGCGCATGCGCGGGCTCGGGTTCGAGTACCACTCGATCGGGCGCGGGCAGGTGGCGTGAGGATCCTCGTCACGGGGGCGGCCGGGTTCCTCGGCTCCCATCTGACCGATCGCCTGCTCGCCGAGGGGCACGCCGTGCTCGGGATGGACAACCTGATCACGGGCTCGCTCGACAACATCGCGCACCTCGAGCGCGAGCCGCGCTTCGAGTTCGTGGACCAGGATGTGAGCGAATACCTCGATGTTCCGGGGGAGATCGACGGTGTATTCCACTTCGCGTCGCCGGCCAGCCCCGTCGATTACCTGGAGCTTCCCATCCAGACGCTCAAGGTCGGGGCGCTCGGGACGCACAAGGTGCTCGGGGTGGCGAAGGCGAAGAACGCGCGTCTCCTCCTGGCGTCGACATCCGAGGTGTACGGCGACCCGCACGTGCACCCCCAGCCCGAGTCCTACTGGGGCAACGTGAACCCCATCGGCCCCCGCGGCGTGTACGACGAGGCCAAGCGCTTCGCCGAGGCGATGACGATGGCGTACCACCGCTATCACGGGCTCGATACGCGGATCATGCGCATCTTCAACACCTATGGGCCCCGGATGCGGCCCAACGACGGCAGGGTCGTGTCGAACTTCATCGTCCAGGCCCTGCTCGGCTCGCCGCTCACCGTGTACGGCGACGGCTCGCAGTCCCGGAGCTTCTGCTTCGTCTCAGACCTCATCGAGGGCGCGTGGCGTCTGTTCCGATCGGGCGAGCACGATCCCGTGAACGTGGGGAACCCCGCCGAGTTCACCATCCGGGAGCTGGCGGACATCGTCCTCGAGGTCACGGGCTCGACCTCGGAGATCCGTCACGTCCCGCTCCCCACCGACGACCCCAAGGTCCGTCAGCCCGACATCACGCGTGCACGAGCCCTCCTGGGCTGGGAGCCATCCATCGAGCTCGAGGAGGGTCTGCGGGCGACGGTGGCGTACTTCCGCACGCTCCAGGAGGACGGCCGGCTCGCCGTCCCACCCGTGCTGACCGAAGCCGCGGACGAGGAGGACTGAATGTCCGACACGTCGGGGGCGGTCCGGGTTTCGGTCGTGATGCCGATCTACAACGAGGAGGAGACGCTCGAGGCCATCGTGCGTCGCGTCAAGCGCGTCGCGCCGGACGTGGAGCTGGTGGCCGTGGATGACGGCTCCCGGGACGGCTCGCGCGACATCCTCCTCCGCCTCGAGGCCGAAGGACTGGTCGACCGGGTCCTTCTCCACGAGCACAACCGCGGCAAGGGAGCGGCCCTGTCGACCGGGTTCCGGGCCGCCGGGGGCGACATCGTCATCGTCCAGGACGCGGACCTCGAGTACGATCCGGCGGAGTACCCGTGGCTGCTGGAGCCGATCCTGGAGGACAAGGCCGACGTCGTGTACGGGTCGCGATTCATGGGGGGGCGGCCGCACCGCGTCCTGTACTACTGGCACTCGGTGGGGAACAAACTCCTCACGCTCATGTCGAACATGGTGACGAACCTGAACCTGACCGACATGGAGACGTGCTACAAGTGCTTCCGAAGGGAGGTGCTCGAGCGTCTAACGGTCGAGGAGCGAGCCTTCGGAGTCGAGCCCGAGCTCACCGCCAAGATCGCGCTGGGCGGGTGGCGCGTGTACGAAGTGGGGATCTCCTACGCCGGCCGGACGTATGCGGAGGGCAAGAAGATCACCTGGAGGGATGGCCTGTCGGCGCTGCGATGCATCATACGGTACGGATTGATACGCCGGTGGACCGGCAAGGGAATCCCGTACGCCCCCGGGGTGCGGATCGCCGGTCCGCGGTCGCCGGGCGCGCGGTCGGTCGCGCGCCCGGCGCCCCCCGGGCCCGGCACGGGGAGCGGCTCGGACGCCTCGCTCGCGGACCGCGCCTCGCCGGAGGCGCCGTGAGCGGGGACACGCCGCCGACATCGAGGGGCCCGGCGGCACGGCGAGGTCCGCACCCGACGCGCGCGCTGCTCGCGCTGCTCGCGTGCCTCGGCGCGACGGCCTGTCAGAACGCCGCCGAGCGCTCGATGCGCCTCGGCGACCGACTCATGGCCGTCGGGGAGACGGACCGCGCGATCGCGGAGTACAAGCTCGCCGAACGCCTGCGAGGCCCGGACACGCGCATCCGTCTGCGCATCGGTCACGCGTACGCGACGCGCGGCGACGTGGACGAGGCGCTCGAGTACTACCGTCCCCTATCGGAGGAGAAGCCGGAACTCCGGCACCAGATCGCCGCCGACCTGATCGCCCTCTCCATCGAGGCGCGCGAGCGCGGAGCGGCCGAGAACATGGCGCGCTCGCTCCAGCCCCTGCTCGACTGGGGGCTCGGCTACGTGCCCGCCGATCTCCTTCTGTCGCTGGCCCGGCACTACGGCCGTGATGGCGACTACACCCGCTCGCTGGGGCTGTACCTCGCCGTGCTGGCCGACGAGCAGGCACCGGAGCCGGGAGTCCTGTACGAGGTGGGGCGCGCCTACGAGGAGCTGGGCGGGTGCGAGCGGGCGCTGCCGTACTTCGAGCGCTACGTGGAGCAGGCGCGCCGCGGAGACGCGGAGCGGGATGCGGCTCGCTGGCACTACGGGAACTGCCTGTTCGTGTCGGCGGACGAGGAGCGGGCGGCGGGACGCCCGTCGGCCGCCCTCGCGAAGCTGGACGACATGGTGTCGCTGGGGGTGCCGCGGACGCTGATCGATGACGCTCACTTCCTGCGCGGCGAGATGCTGCTGTCGCTCGGGAACACCGAATCGGCGCTCGGGGCCTACCAGCGCGTGCTGGATCTCAACCCTTCGCGCACGGGGGCGATGGTCCGACGGGCCGAGGAACGGATCCGACAGATCCGGTTCGGCTTCGAGGATGACTGACGCCCGCGCCCGCATGCGGTCCCCGGCGGGCTCCGGCGGCCGCGCGCGCGGCCGCCGGTGGCCGGCCGCGGCGCTGCTCGTGCTGGCCGCCTGCGGCGGCAACGCGCCCCCCGGAGGGCTGGAGCCTCCCGACCTGTTCGCGTGGGCGCAGACCCGCTTCGATGACGGCGACTACGGCTCGTCGGCGACGGGGTTCCAGGCGTTCCTGCTGCGCGATCCCCTGAGCGCGCTGTCGGACAGCGCGCACTACATGCTGGCCGAGTCGCGGCTCCGGGGCGGGAAGGAGCTCGACGCGGCGGACGAGTTCCGGCGGCTGGCGACGGGGCGTCCCAACAGCCCGTGGGCGGACGACGCCCAGTACGGCGTGTGTCGCGCCTACTATGCCGCGTCGCCCAAGGTGTCGTTGTCACAGGAGTTCACGCGACGGGCAGTCGAGGAGTGCCAGCGGCTGCTGCAGTTCTTCCCCGGCAGCGAGCTGCGGGAAGAGGCGGAGCGCGAGCTCGCGCTGTCGCAGGCGAAGCTCGCCGAGAAGAGCTTCACGGTGGGCGAGTACTACTTCAAGCGCAGATTCTACGAGTCGGCGAGAGTCTACTACGAGAAGGCCCTCTCGGAGCAGCCCGCCCCGGAGCTCATGCCCGAGCTCCTCGAACAGCTGTACGAGAGCTATTCGAACATGGGGTTCGACAACGAGGCCCGCACGGTGCGGGACCGCCTGCTCAACGAGTATCCCGACAGCGAGGAGGCGCGACAGCTGCGGGAAGATGGCGACGGCTGAGTCCGTCCCCGCCTCCACGGAGGACGGCACGGAGCGCCTCGGGGTGCTGGGCGGGACGTTCGACCCGCCACACGTCGGACACGCGATCGTCGCGCAGGACGTGGTGGAAGGTCTGGCCCTCGATCGGCTGCTCGTGATTCCGGCTCCCCACCCGCCGCACCGCTCGGCGACGCTCCCGTCCACGGTCCGTCTCGAGCTCGTGCGCCGGATGTTCGAGGGGGTGCCGCGCATCGAGGTCAGCGATCTGGAGCATGGTCGCGAGGGGCCGTCCTATACCGTGCGGACGCTGGAGGCCCTGGGGGCGCGGCACCCGGCGGCCAGGCTGTTCCTCGTGATCGGCGCCGACCAGTTCGCGGTGCTCGACACGTGGCACGAGTGGACGCGGCTCCCCGGGCTGGCCGAGATCGCGGTCCTGCGCCGGGAGGGGGAGACCCCGCGGCCTCCCGACGGGATGGACCCGATCGACTATATTTCGGTACACGTTACACGAATCGACCTGTCCGCGAGTCGAATCCGGGAGCGCCTGCGCGCCGGGAAGTCCATCCGCTTCCTCGTTCCGGAGCCGATTCGCCCAGACATAGAGCGCGCCTGGCGCAGCCGGGCGGCGGCAGAACCAGCGAGCAGGGGATGCTGAAGAACCTCGCCACCACCGTGTTCGGCACGCGCTTCCAGCGCGAGATGAAGCGCCTTAGTCCGATCATCGACGACATCAAGGCGCACGAAGAGCGCCTCGCGGAGTTCTCCGCGGAAGAGCTGAAGGCCCAGACCGGGCGCTTCAGGGAGACGATCCGCGAGCGTACGGCGGAGCTCAAGGGGCAGGTGGAGGGCCTCCGAGAGGAGCGCCGGCACACCGAGGAGCCCGCGAAACGGGCGGACCTCACCCAGCAGATCTCCGACGCCGAGGAGACCCTGCTCGAGGACCTCCAGACCGTGCTCGACGAGCTCCTCCCGGAGGCGTATGCCACCGTCCGAGAGGCGTGCCGCCGCCTCATGGGGACGCCGATCACGGTCACCGGGAACGAGATGACCTGGAACATGATCCCCTACGATGTGCAGCTCATCGGGGGGATCGTGCTCCACCAGGGCAAGATCGCCGAGATGGCGACGGGGGAAGGGAAGACCCTCGTGGCCACGATGCCCCTGTACCTGAACGCGCTCACCGGTCGCGGGGCCCACCTGGTCACGGTCAACGACTACCTCGCGCGCCGCGACTCGCAGTGGATGGGGACCGTGTTCGAGTACCTCGGTCTGACCGTCGGCTGCATCGACGATACGCAGCCCGGCACCGAGGAGCGTCGCGCCGCCTACCACGCCGACATCACCTACGGCACCAACAACGAGTTCGGGTTCGACTACCTGCGCGACAACATGGTGATCGACCTGTCGCAGCGGGTGCAGCCCGGTCACTCGTACGCGATCATCGACGAGGTCGACTCCGTCCTCATCGACGAGGCGCGCACGCCTCTGATCATCAGCGGACCGGCCGGTCGGGACGAGCGCGACGTGTACAAGAAGCACAACGCGCAGGTCGCGGCCATGGTCCGCAAGCAGTCGCAGATCGTCAACGGCCTCATCGCGGACGCCGGCAAGCTCCTCGAGCGGCTCGAGGAGGAGGACGACGCCGATGCCCGCTTCGACGCGGGACTGGCGCTGCTCGCCGCGCAGCGGGGCGCGCCCAAGAACAAGCGCCTCCTCAAGCTCCTCACGCAGACGGGCGCGAAGCAGCTCGTGCAGCGGACCGAGGCGGACATGATGCGCGACAAGCGCATGCCCGAGGTCGACGAGATGCTCCTCTACTCGATGGACGAGAAGGGGCACACGATCCAGATCTCCGACCGGGGGCTGGACGTCCTGTCCCCCAACGATCCGGAGGCCTTCGTCGTTCCCGACATCTCCGAAGAGGTGAAGCACGTCGAGGACGCCGAGAATCTCGGGCCGGACGAGAAGCGCGACAGGATCGAGGCGCTCGAGCGCGAGTACGCGGAGAAATCCGAGAAGATCCACGTCATCCACCAGCTCGTGAAGGCCCATTCGCTGTACGAGAAGGACGTCGAGTACGTGGTGGAGGACGGCGAGGTCATCATCGTCGACGAGTTCACCGGCCGCAAGATGCACGGCCGCCGCTGGAGCGACGGTCTGCACCAGGCGGTGGAGGCGAAGGAGGGGGTGAGCGTGCGGGGCGAGACGCAGACGCTCGCCACGATCACGATCCAGAACTACTTCCGGATGTACGACAAGCTCGCCGGGATGACCGGGACCGCCGAGACCGAGGAGGGCGAGTTCCACGAGATCTACGGCCTCGACGTCGTCGTGATCCCCACCAACCGGCCGGTGCGCCGCATCGACCAGGACGACGTCATCTTCCAGACGAAGCGCGAGAAGTACGCGGCGCTCATCGACGAGATCGAGCGGCTGCACGAGCGCGGGCTCCCCATCCTCGTGGGGACGACCAGCGTCGACGTGTCGGAAGTCATCAGCCGCATGCTCAAGCGGCGCGGCATGGGCCACGAGGTGCTGAACGCGAAGCAGCACGAGCGGGAGGCCCAGATCGTCCAGAACGCCGGTCAACCGGGGGCGATCACGATCGCGACGAACATGGCCGGCCGCGGAACCGACATCAAGCTCGCCGACCCGTGCGTCAAGTGCGGCGTGTGCGGCATCCTGTCGAGCCAGCCCGCGTTCGGGCAGGTGGACGAGGAGCCCGATCTCACCCAGGCCGAGCTCAAGGAGCTGGGGTGCTACGAGGACCCGCCCTGCGGGCTCCAGATCCTCGGCACCGAGCGACACGAATCGCGGCGCATCGACCGGCAGCTCCGCGGCCGCTCGGGGCGTCAGGGGGATCCCGGCGCGAGCCTCTTCTTCCTGTCGCTCGAAGACGACCTCATGCGGCTGTTCATGCCGGAGCGGGTCGCCAAGATCATGGATCGGCTGGGCGTGGAGGAAGGCGAGGTCATCGCCCACCCGTGGATCACCAAGTCCATCGAGCGGGCCCAGAAGCGCGTCGAGCTGCAGAACTTCGAGGCCCGCAAGCGGCTGCTCGAATACGACGACGTGATGAACCAGCAGCGGGAGGTGATCTACGACCTCCGGCTGTACGCCCTCGAGGGCGGCGAGGACCTCAAGGGCGAGACGTGGGAGATGATCGCCGAGGCCCTGAGGGTCGAGATGGAGGAGTGCGTCGCCTCGGGGAGCCACCAGGAGAACTGGGATCTGCCCGGTCTCCGGGATCGGCTGCTGATCGAGTACCTCCTGCACAACGAGTTCCTGCCTCGCGACCACGACGGGGCGAGCGCGGACGAGTGGGCCGACGCCGACGCGGTGCACGAGGCCGTGCTGGAGAGCGCCCACAAGCAGTACCACGCGAAGCTCGACAGCTTCGGCGACCTTTGGGAGCAGGCGCTCCGCTTCATCGTCCTCTCGGTGCTCGACGAGAAGTGGAAGGACCACCTGTACGACCTCGACCACCTGCGGTCCTCGATCCACTACCGCTCGTGGGGCCAGCGCGACCCGCTGATCGAGTACAAGAAGGAAGCCTACGAGCTGTTCGTGCACCTCATCACGGACATCCGGCAGAGCGTGGCCAACCGGTTCTACCGTGCCCAGATCGAGGTGCGCCGACCGGTCCGCCCTCGCGCGCCGCGCATCTCTGCCCTGTCGGGGCCGCGCGAGGACGAGGGGCTCGGGAGCGTACGGGGAGGCCCGCGCGAGATGGCGCCCGAGGAAGACCGCGAACCGGCGTTCAGTGCCGCGGGCGTCGCCTCGTCGGCCCGGGTCGACGAGCTCCAGCCGGACGACTCGGGTGCCCGAGCGGCGCTCGCGACCGGGACGGTGCGCGCGCCCTCGCAGCCGATCTCGGTCGACAAGGAGCCGGGGCGGAACGACCCGTGTCCGTGCGGGAGCGGCAAGAAGTACAAGAAGTGCCACGGGCGGGTGGGCTGATCGATCGCTGACGGGTCGGCGGCGGGGGGGGGGGGGGGGGGGGGGGGGGGGGTGGCGGGGGGGGGGGGGGGGGGGGGGGGGGCTCGCCCGGCTGCGGCGTCAGCAGGCCGGTCCACGCCGAGCCCCCGCGGGCCGGGCGTCCGGCTGCTGCCGATTCCTCGCCCGGGCGAGCCCCCGCCCGCCCCTTCCGAGTCGCCCGGCCGACTCCGCGATCGTCACACCCGGTCGGGGCGATACGGCTTCCACGTCGGCCACCCGCGGCGGACGGCCTCGCAGTACGCCCGGTATTCGTCACCGAACATGCGGCGCAGGGTCGGTTCCTCGTACAGGACCACGAGCAGGTGGATGACCAGGAAGAACCCGCCCGTGACCACGGCCAGCCCCCGACTCCGGTAGAACAGCGCGGCTCCGGCGAGGGCGGAGCTGACACCGATGGCCATCGGGTTCCGGACGAAGCTGATAGGGACCGCGCAGCACCAGGCGTCGCGGCGGGTCGAAGGGGAGGGGGGTGCCGCGGCCCACGACGGCGAACACGAGCACGCACCCCAGGGCCAGACCGGCGCCGAGGATCATCGTGATGACGCCCAGCACCGGCGTCGGGCCGCTCCCGCCGACTCCGCCGAGGCCGGCCCACTCGAGCGTCCGTGCCGGGAGGAGCGACAGCAGGAGCGCCACGAACAACGCGGCGTAGGTGAGTCAGGCCGGCTCCCCCATGACATCCTGGAGGTTCGCCGTGTCGACGTACTGCTGGAACCGGGTGAGCTTTCCGTCCTTCAGGGTCCAGACGTGGCAGAACTGTGCGTCGAGAGGCTTCCCCGTGCCCTTGTACGTGCCCGAGTAACGTCCTTCCACGGCGACGACCTCGCCGGCATCGTGGAACGACCTCGGATGCACCGCGAACCCATCCCAGTCCTCGCCCAGCTTCACGAACAGGTTCTCCACCACGGCATCGGGACCGACCCAGGCCTCGCCCGTCGGCATGTACGGATTGCCCTCCGCCTCGTGCCACCGGATCCCCGGATCCATCGCCTCCAGGACCGTCGGAACGTCACCGCGTGCGAACGCGTCGTACACATCGGCCAGGAACTCCGAGCCACTCATCGCCACCTCCTTTGGTTTCTGGTCTTGGCATCGGTCGTCGGCATTCCACCGCACCCGGCGGAACGCGCGCGTGTCGGTCGGGCCTTCGGCGGGAAGGTCAGGCCGTGCCCCGGCGAACGCGTCGCCTAGCCGGGACCGTCGCCCGCCTCCGGCCAGGACAGGGTACGTGCGGGACGGGACGCGCGCGAGATGAGCGGCCGCTGACGCCGCAGCGGACCGGGCACCGGTAGCTCGAGCAGGGCGGACGGGGGCTCGTCCAGGCGAGGAATCGGCAGCGGCCGGACGCCGGGCGGACCGGGCGCGACGTTGAACGGCCGCTGACGCCGCAGCGGACGAGCCCCCGTCCGTCCCTCCGCCCCGACGCCCACCCGGCAGCTTCAGTCCTCGAGCTCGATCGTGTCGACGATCAAGCTCACGACGTCCTCGGACCGTGGCCCCCCTCGAATCGCGACGCTCCTGGCTTCGTCTCCCACCAGCGCCGCCGGCAGGTCGCACGCACCCACGTAGCTCCCCCTCACTCGATAGCACCCGCCCGCCGCGATGCCGGTGACCCCGTGCAGTCGGCCCCGGCGATAGGGCGACCCGGAGGTCTCGGCCCCCCAGCGTCCGAGGATCACCCAACCCCGTCCGCGAGGCTCGAAGCCGGCGTCCTCCGCGGCGACTTCGGGCGGCTGCGGGATCACCTGGACGAAAACCGTATGCACGTCGACGCTGTCGTTGGCGAGCAACAGGCTATCGTACGCGAGAGGTCGGACGAGGTACGTGCACGCCTCGGCTGCCGGGCTCGAATCCGTTTCCACGGCCCAGTCGTCCGGATACTCGAACGAAACGTGGCAGACGGAGTCCCTGAACGTCCGGTTGGACGGTGACGTCGCCGCGGGGACCGGCAGCGCCAGGGCCAGACACACGGTGAGGACGCGCGACACCTCGGTCCGTGTGGCATCGGGACGCACGATCGAGTGATCGAACAGACGGGCGAAACGAGCCCCTCCCGGGCGAGCGCTCATGACGCGTCCCTCCGGGGCTCCGCGACGTCGGAGGAGTAGAGATCGGTCGACAGGTACTTGAGGCCGGAGTCGCACAGAAGGGTGACCACGGTGCCGTCGGGGCCCAGCCGCTCGGCCACGCGAAGCGCGGCCAGGACGTTCGCCCCCGTGGAGGTGCCGCCGAACAGCGCCTCCTGTCTCGCCAGCCGCCGCGCCATCGCCTTCGCGTCGCCGGTGGAGACCGTCATGATCTCATCAACGAGATCCGGCTCCCAGCGCGGGGGGACGAATCCCGGACCGATGCCCTCGATGTCATGCGGCCCGGGCGCGGCGCCCGAGAGCACCGCGGACTCGGACGGCTCGACCGCCACGACCCGGATCGCGGGACTCCGCGCGCGAAGGGCGTTCCCGACCCCCGTAATGCACTGTGCCGTCCCGACGGACTGTACGAGCGCGTCCACCCGGCCGCCCGCCTGCTCCCAGATCTCTTCGGCCAGGGGGGCATAGCCCGCCGCTGCATCCGGGTTGTTGAACTGATCGGCGAAGAACGCACCGGGGGCCTCGCCGAGCTCGGCGGCCGTGGCGATCATGCGCTCGATGAGCTCCTTCGTGGTCCGGCCCCCGTCGCTCCGGAGCTCGATGACGTCGGCTCCCAGCGCTCGCATGTGGTCGCGCTTCTCGCGGCTGAACGCGTCCGACGTAACGACGGTGATGGGGATCCCGCGTGCCGCGCACACGAAGGCCAGCGACGTCCCGGTGCTTCCCCCCGTGTACTCGACAACCATCCCCCCTGCCGGCAGGCGCCCGGACTCCACGGCTCGATCGATGACGGACAGAGCCATCCGGTCCTTCATGCTGCCGGTCGGGTTGTAGCTCTCGAGCTTCACGAGCAGGCGGGCGGATCCGGCGGGGATGACGTGTTTCAGCGGTACGAGGGGCGTTCGACCCACCGATCCGATGACATCGTCACCATTCGCGGGGCTCGGGGTCATCGTCCCGGGGCTCTCAAGTCGTATCGCATGAGTGGGCGCGCTGGCGCGAGGCGGGCGACGGTCTCGAACCCGGTGCGCTCGAACGTCGACACCACCCCGGTCGACGTCGCGCTCGAGCTCAGGTTCCGGTCGAGCGGATAGGCCTCGAGCGCGGGGGCTCCCGCACGCCTCGCCATCTCCGGGGCTTCGGCGATCAGCACCGTGCGGATGCCCTGTCTGCGATATGCCTTCCGCACGTAGAAGCTGTCCGCGAACAGATCCTCGAGGGCCGGCCGCAGGTCTGGGGCGAGCGGGCGCACGTCAAGCCGCCGCCGCTCGACCGACGCACTCGATCCACCTGTCTCGAGGTCCGCATTCCAAGCAATCCGGAAGAGCAGTGCAACGGTCGCGCGATTCGAGGATCAGGGTGCCGGACGGGTGCGGCGCCGGCAAGGGCCCCGTACGAAGGAGCGCATGCTCAGCGATGGGCGACGAACACGTATTCCCGGCTGTCATCGGTGAACGGCTCGCCGGCGAAGCCCCCGTACAGCGCCTCGACCTCGAGACCGGCCACGTCGATGAGCCCGAGCCACTCGTTCTTCGTGGCCCACCAGGCCGAGCTCGTGCCGCCGTCGTCGAGCACGATGTCGACCCGGTTGTCACCCACCGAGTAGCGGATCGTGTGCGGCACCGGCTCGTCATGGTGCTTCCCGTCGAGGCGCGCCGCGATCCCGTGGTCGAAGGCGAAGGCGTTCCACGCGAACCGGCCCCCCGGCTGGAGCGAAGCGGCGACGCGCTCGAACGTGCGACGGCGGTCGGCCCACGTCGGCAGGTGGAGAAGCGCGCGGAAGGGGCAGTAGATGAGCGCCGCCGGCTCCTCGAGCTCGAGGTCGCGCATGTCCCCCTCGCGCAGGTCGAGCTCGACGCCCGCCTTCGCGGCGTTCGAGCGGGCCTGCTCGAGCATCGCCGGCGAGGAGTCGATGCCGATGACCCGCCGACCCGTCGCTCGCGCGACCGGGATCGCGACGCGACCATTTCCGACCGCGAGCTCGACCAGGGGGCCGTCCGCCTCGACCGCTAGCCCGGTATAGAAGGGGACGTCGGCCGTCATCGAGGCCGACCATGCCTCGTACCGGTGCGAGAACGCCTCGTCCCAGCTCATCGACCGACTCCGGGCGCGTGGATCGTCCGGACCGACCCCTGGAGTCACGTCGTCAGGCGGTCGGCGGCACGAACTGCCTCGCGAGCGCGAGGCTGTTCATGTCGCACGAGCCGAGACGGATCTTCCGGACGGGGTCGTAGGCGGGATCATCGTACCAGCCGAGCGCGGCCTCTTCCGACTCGAACCGGAGCACGACGTAGACGCTCCGCTTGTCGCCCTCGAGCGCCCGGGCGTCGTAGTCCGCGACGAGGATCTCGGCCCCGTGCTTCTCGAGCAGCGGCACCACCCCCGGTACGTAGCTGCGTATCCCTCCGGATCGACGATGTCGTACGTCGCGATGATGTAGGCGGCCACCCGCGTTTCCGTCTTCGAGGGTTGTTCGTCGAGCTGGCCGGAAGTGGCCGACCCGGTTGCGCGATTCCCTGTCGACCAGGGTGTCGATCACTCCGCGTGCCGGCAAGCGGAGGCGTGGGACCCCGGCGTGACATGGGGCGCGGGTGTGCGCGCCCGTCCTGGCCGTCCCGGGGTCGATCACCGGGATCGCGCCGGTGCCGGTTGCCGGCGCGCACCGAATGACACCTCGCCGCGCCGACCGGGCCGCCCACGGCCGAGGAGGGGCGGGCGGGGGCTCGTCCAGGCGAGGAATCGGCAGCGGCCGGACGCCCCTGCAGATCGGACGCGACGCGAACCGGCCGCTGACGCCGCAGCGGACGAGCCCCCGCCCGCCCCGCCGATCTCGACACCGACCCGGCCGGGTCCCGAGCGTGCCGACGCTCAGACCGCCGTCGCGTCCTCCCACAGCCCGGTGGACAGGTAGCGCTCCCCCGTGTCCGGGAGCACCGTGGCGATACCGTGCGCGCGGCCCGAGCGCGCCAGCTCGAGCGCCGCGTGCACGTTGGCCCCGGAGGACGGCCCCACGAACAGTCCCAGCCGTGCCAGCTCGTGGCAGCGCCACGCCGCCTGCTCGCTGGTCACCGGGATGCGCTCGTCGATCAGGGTCTCGTCGAGGATCTCGGGGACGTGGTCCCCCGGAGCCCCGAGCGGCTTGAGTCCCTCGATCCCGGGGAAACGCTCGGGAGTCACCGCCACCACCCGGGCGTCCCCCCGCTGGATCTTGAGCCGCCGTCCCACACCCGTGAGCGTCCCTCCGGTGCCGATCCCCGACACGAACGCATCGGGTAGCGGGGAGGCCCCGCCGCCGTCACCGATCGCCCACTGCGTCAGGAGCTCGGCCGCGGTGCCGTGATAGTGGGCGAGCCAGTTGTCCTCGTTGGCGTACTGGTTCGCGTACCAGTAGCGGTCGGGGTGTCGGTCGGCGAGCTCGCGGGCGTGAGTGATGGCCGCGTCGTAGCCGTCCAGCGGGTCGGTGAGCACGAGCTCCGCTCCGTGCGCCCGGATGCGGTCCAGCCGCTCTCGGCTGGCGTTCGCCGGCACCACGAGCGTGACCGGGACGCCGAGCGCCGCGCCCGCCTGCGCGTATGCGATCCCGGCGTTCCCGGAGCTCGAGTCGAGCAGGCGGCGACCGCGGAGCGCGCCCCGGGCCAGCACGCCTCGCACCATGCGCGACACCGGGCGGTCCTTGACCGAGCCGCCCGGGTGGACCGACTCGAGCTTGGCGCGCAGCACGACGCCCGGCGGGAGCTCCGGGTGGCGGATGTCCACCAGCGGAGTGGGCCCGCTCGTCATCTCCCTCCCGACGCCACCCCGGTGCGGGCTACCGTCGGCCGGATCTGTGAGGCCGACCCCGCTGGGTCCCGGCCGGACGCCCGCCGCGGCCGATCCCTTCACGCGGCCCCCACCGCGCAGAACGCCTCGTAGTCGATGAGCGCCGGAGGCGACTCGACGTGGTCCCCGCACCAGTCGCAGGCCGGATCGCGCTCGACCCGGAAGGTGCGGAACTCCGTGGCGAGCGCGTCGTAGTGGAGCAGCTTCCCGACCAGCGGCTCGCCCACCCCGAGCAGAAGCTTCACGGTCTCGACGGCCTCGAGCATCCCCATGACGCCGGGCAGCACGCCGAGCACGCCGGCCTCGGCGCACGACGGCGCCAGCTCCGGCGGAGGCGGCTCCGGATACAGACACCGGTAACACGGACCGGGGGCCTCGGGGCGGCCCGGCCAGAACACCGACACCTGCCCCTCGAACCGGTAGATGCTGCCGTGCACGTTGGGGATGCCGAACCGCGTGGTCACGTCGCTCACCAGGTAACGGGTGGCGAAGTTGTCGCTCCCGTCGACGACCACGTCGTAGCCGGCCAGCAGCCTCTCGGCGTTGTCGCTCGCGAGCCGCTCGGGGAAGGTGCGCACCTCGATGTCGGGGTTGAGGGCGAGCAGCCGCTCCCGGGCGGAGTCGACCTTGGGCGTCCCCACCCCCGCGTCGGTGTGGAGGATCTGGCGCTGGAGGTTGCTCCGGTCGACCACGTCGTCGTCGACGATCCCCAGGGTGCCGACGCCCGCTGCGGCCAGATAGAGCGCGGCGGGCGAGCCCAGCCCGCCGGCCCCGATGAGGAGCACGCGAGCCTTGCGGAGCGCGAGCTGCCCCGCCTCGCCGACCTCCGGGATGAGGAGGTGCCGGGCGTAGCGCTCGCGCTCGCTCGGGCTCAGCCTCTCGGGGACCTCCACCGGGAGCCCCTCGCCCTTCCAGCGGTCGAATCCGCCGGCCATCGATCGGACATCGGAGAAGCCCAGGCGACGCAGATCGTCGGCCGCGAGGAGGGATCGCACGCCACCGGCGCACATGAGGACGAGCGGCGTGTGGGTCGAGTCCACGTGCTCCTCGATGCGCAGCTCGAGGAACCCCCGCACGATGCGTCGGGCCCCGACGGGCGTCCCTGCCGCGACCTCGTCGGGCTCCCGCACGTCGATGATCAGGGCACCCTCCCGCTGGAGCTCGCGCGCCTCGGCAGGCGTCACCTCCGGGATCTCCGACCTGAGCTCCGCGAGCCGCCGCTCCTTCGCTCCCGCCCCCCCGGCCACGGCGGGGAGGATGGCGATCACGTCCCCCTCCGACACGGTCGTGTCGAGGTCCTGCGCGGACCTCAGGCTCCGGTCCCCGAGGAAGATGTTGACGAAGCGCCGCCGCTCCCCCTCCGGGGTGAGGATCGACGCCCCGATGCCCTCGTGCGCGCCGGCCAGATCGGCCAGCGCCTCCCGGACCGTGGAGCCCACGGCCTCCACCTCCGCCGCGCCTCCCGTGTATGCCCTGAGCGGCGTCGGGATCCGCACCCGGACGCGTGCCCCCCGCCCGGCGACGGAGGCGCTACCGCCCGTCTCGATGTCGGTCGTCATGCGATCACCATGCCTTCCTGGAAGGATTCGTTCTCGAGCGTCCACGCGCGGATCTCCCCCGCGCGACCGGAGCGGACCGACACGATCACGTACACGTAGCCGGGCCACGCCCTGGCCCGATCCGTCTCGGACGGGACGGCGGGTGAATCGGGGTGCGAGTGCCAGAAGCCCACGATGTCGAGCCCGTCCTCCCGGGCTTCCCGGTCCGCCGCCAGAAACGCCTCGGGGTCGAGCACGTAGAAATCGGTGCTCCTCCGGGGCTCCAGATTCCGCGCCCGGCGGACCTCCGCGACCGTCCGCTCCGCCGCGTCCCCCGTGCCGATGAGGACCCCGCAGGCCTCGTTGGGATATCCGGCGCCCGCCCAGCGGCGCAGTACCGAGCGCTGTCCCTCGCCCAGCCGGAGACGCATCCGCCCCGCGGCCGTATCCGTGCTCGTCATGTCGTCTCCTGTTCTCGGGTCCCCGCGCCCCGCAACGGTCCGCCTTCCGGCGTCGGATGGGGATGAAAAAAAGCCGCCGGGTGGCTGCCCGGCGGCTCTGATCGCTCGTCCTCCCCCTCGCGGGGGCCACGCGCACGCTAAGCCGATGCGCGCCGATACGCCGGGCGGCGGTCGATCCTGCGACACATACAGCGGCCCATCCCGACGTATCGTCTCATGTCGCTCCGTCTTCATCCGCCCCGTCGCCCCATGCGACGGGTGTCATGGTCCACGTCCTCAAAACCCCCGTGCCCGCCCGAGAGTTCCCCCGCGGGGACGCACCCTGCGGACCGCTGGCCGGGTCAGCCGTCCAGACGCACGAGCTCGACGCGGCGGTTGTTCTGGCGTCCCTCGGGCGTGTCGTTGCTGTCCACGGGGCGGGACTCGCCGAAGCCCTGGGCCTCGAGACGGGACGCGTCGAGGCCGTACTCGTCGATCAGGAACTGCCGGACCGAGGCGGCCCGCTCCTCCGAGAGCGTCTGGTTGTGCTGGTCGTCCCCGGTGGAATCGGTATGGCCCTCGATGCGGATCCGCAGGTCG